>Ga0315907_10000713_pt1 | contig 46795 bp, 44 predicted proteins | sample LakEriMetagenome_3_FD_203525 | JGI IMG/M metagenome (GOLD analysis project Ga0315907, IMG submission 203525) | Freshwater fungal communities from buoy surface, Lake Erie, Ohio, United States - Buoy 12 MA123 | ecosystem: Environmental > Aquatic > Freshwater > Lake > Lake biofilm | place: USA...
GCCGCCGGAAGAGGACGCGAAGATCCCGACCGTGTGCCACAGCCTGGACCAGGCCCTGGACTACCTGGACAAGGGCCGCGCGTTCCTGACCAAGGGCGGTGTGTTCACCGACAGCTACATCGACGCCTACATCGACCTGAAGATGCAGGAAGTCACCAAGTTCCGGATGACCACCCACCCGCTGGAATTCGAGATGTACTACAGCCTGTAAAGCCTGGCGGTATTTCACGAAGGGGTGGCCTGCGGGTCACCCCTTTTTCCTTTCAGGCTCCACAATCAGATCCTGTCATCTGTCGATTACTGCCTCATGGGAATCCCGAGTCGCCCAATGCGCTGCCATCTGTTGGTATGGGCCGGCCTTTGGGCCTGTGCCTTGGTGCAGCCTGCGCAGGCTCAAGAGGCGGCTCGGCAGGTGTACCGCTGCCCCGGACCACCGGTGCTCTATACCGATGCCATCTCGTCGGCAGAAGCCCGTGACCGAGGCTGTCGGGTCATCGACGGTGCGCCCCTCACCGTCACCCAGTCCGCGCGCCGTCCCGCGCCTGCTTCGGCGCCCCCTGCCGGCACCCTGCCAGGCAGCTCGCAAAGCACCCCGTCTGCCACGGCGGGTGGTGCTGCGGCGCCTGGCGGTGCCGCCCCACGGCCTGAAGCCCGGGTGGACCCTGCCGTTCAGCGTGCACGCGACGCCGAGGCCCGGCGCATCCTCACCGCCGAGCTGCGCCGCGAGGAAGAGCGTCTGGAGCAACTGCGGCGCGAGTTCAACAACGGTGAGCCGGAGCGCCGGGGCGACGAGCGCAACTTCGCGCTGTACCAGCAACGTGTGGCAGAGATGCGGGCCGTGATCGTGCGCAAGGAGTCCGACATCGCTGCCATACGTCGCGAGCTGGGCAAACTGCCGCAGTGACTGGCCGGAGGGTGGTGCCCTGAGCCCGGACCCGATGAGCCTGCGCCTGGAGGCCTTCGACCTGCTGGCGACGATGGTGGCCGTGGTGCGGCCGTCGGGCGAGTGCTTGTTCGCCAACGCCAAGCTCGAGGACACGCTGGGCGTGTCGCGCAAGACCCTGCTGCGGGGCAACCTGCTGGAGTGGATGGTCGAACCCGGACCCTTGCGCTCCACCTTGGCCGCGACGGCAGCCAACGTCGTGGCCACCGGGCGCTTCGAGGGCCACTTGCGCCGCCTGGCGCTGGGTTCGGCCGATCCCTTGCCGGTGCAGGTGCTGGTGGCGCAGACCGACCGTTTCGACCGGCTGGTGGTCGAGATGATCGAGATCGAGCAGCAGACCCGTATCGACCGGGAGGAGCGTTCCGTTGGCCTGGCCCAGGCCAATAAGGAACTGCTTCGCAATTTGGCGCATGAGATCAAGAACCCCTTGGGGGGCATCCGGGGTGCGGCGCAGTTGCTGGCCATGGAGATGCCATCGCCGGAGTTGGCGGAGTACACCAACGTCATCATCCATGAGGCCGACCGCCTGCAGTCTCTGGTCGACCGTCTGCTCGCGCCTCACCGACGCCCGCGCCTGGTGAGCGATGTCAACATTCACGAGGTGTGCGAACGGGTACGCTCGGTGGTGCTGGCCGAATACCCGCGCGGCTTGACCATCGTCCGGGACTACGACACATCGCTGCCCGAGTTTCGAGGAGACCGCGAACAGCTGATCCAGGCCGTGCTGAACATCGTGCACAACGCCGCCCACATCCTGTCGGACCGCATCGCTCAGGGTGACGCCCGTATCGACCTTCGCACCCGGGTGGCCCGTCAGGTGACCGTGGGCAAGCAGCGTTTTCGACTGGCACTGGAATTGCATGTCCAGGACAACGGCCCGGGCGTTCCCGAGGAGATCCGTGACCACATCTTCCACCCGCTGATCAGCGGGCGGGAGGGAGGGTCCGGCCTCGGGTTGACGCTGGCGCAGACCTTCGTGCAGCAACATCAGGGCACGATCACCTGTGACAGCGTTCCGGGCCGGACGGTGTTCACGATCACGATTCCGCTGCCCTGACGCAGGGCCTGAAGGCCGACCGCATGAAACCCATCTGGATCGTCGACGACGACCACTCCATCCGCTTCGTGCTGGAGAAGGCGCTGGCGCGGGAGCAGCTGAGCGTGCGCAGCTTCTCGTCCGGGCGTGATGTGCTGGCGGCCTTGGACGATGACGAGCCCCAGGTGCTGGTCAGCGACATCCGCATGCCCGGCGGCTCAGGCATCGAGCTGTTGTCCAAGGTGAAGGCCCGCATGCCCGGCCTGCCGGTCATCGTGATGACCGCTTACTCCGACATCGACAGCGCCGTCTCCGCGTTCCAGGGCGGGGCCTTCGAGTACCTGCCCAAGCCCTTCGACGTGCCCAAGGCCGTGGAGCTGATCCGTCGTGCCGTGGACGAGAGCCTGCGCGAGGACGTGGTGGAAGCCGGACCAGGCGCCATGCCGGAGATGCTGGGCCAGGCGCCGGCCATGCAGGACGTGTTCCGCGGCATCGGCCGCCTGAGCCAGAGCCATGTCACGGTCATGATCACGGGCGAAAGTGGCTCGGGCAAGGAACTCGTGGCCCGGGCCCTTCACAAGCACAGTCCGCGCGCAGGCGGCCCTTTCGTGGCCATCAACACGGCGGCCATTCCCAAGGACCTGCTGGAGTCCGAGTTGTTCGGACACGAGCGCGGTGCCTTCACGGGCGCGCAGACCACGCGCCGCGGACGCTTCGAGCAGGCCGACGGTGGCACCTTGTTCCTGGACGAGATTGGCGACATGCCCTTCGACCTGCAGACGCGCCTGCTGCGGGTGCTGTCGGATGGCCAGTTCTACCGCGTGGGCGGGCACCAGCCCCTGAAAGCCAATGTGCGCGTGATCGCGGCCACGCACCAGAACCTGGAAGAGCGGGTGCGTCAGGGCGTGTTTCGCGAAGACCTGTTTCACCGTCTGAACGTCATCCGCCTGCGGCTGCCGCCGCTGCGCGAGCGCAGGGAGGACATCCCGATGCTCACGCGCTTCTTCCTGGCCCGCAGCGCCAAGGAACTGGGCGTGGACGCCAAGCGCATTTCCGAAGCCGCGTTGCAGCGTCTGGTGGTCTTCGACTTCCCGGGCAACGTGCGCCAGCTGGAGAACCTCTGCCACTGGATCACCGTCATGGCGCCGGCGCAGGTGGTGGAGGTGGACGATCTGCCGCCCGAGCTGCAGCCTGTACCCCGCCCGCTGTCCAGCGCTGTGGCGCCACCCTCAGCCGTGGCCGGTGGCGCGACGCCTTCTGTCGAACCACTGGGTCCCGCCTTGGAGCCGGTCCCGGGGGCGGCTGTGGCGCCCCCCGTTCAGATGCTCCCTGCGGCGGCTGACGAATGGGTGGCTGGCATGGAACGCGAGGTGCGTGCCCTGCTGGCTTCCGGTCAGGAGGGGGTGTGGGACAGCCTGACCCGTCGGTTCGAAGCGCGCATGATCACCGCAGCGCTGGACGTCACGCGCGGCCGCCGCATCGAGGCGGCGCAGCGCCTGGGCATCGGCCGCAACACCATCACCCGCAAGATTCAGGAACTGGGGCTGGACGCCGAGTAGGCTCAGGCCTGCGGCGTGGCGAGGGTCACCACCACCGGCGAGTGATCGCTCGGGCGTTCGTTGCGACGCGGGGCCTTGTCGATCGTGCAGGCGCTGACAGCGGGCTTGAGCGCGTCGCTCACCAGGACGTGGTCGATGCGCAGGCCCTGGTTCTTGCGGAACGCCAGGTTGCGGTAGTCCCACCAGCTCCACGATTTCGCCGGCTGCTCGAAGAGCCGGAAGGCGTCGTGCAGCCCCAGGCCCACCAAGGCCCGAAAGTGCGCCCGTTCCTCGTCGGTGCAGTGGATCTGCCCGGCCCAGGCCACGGGGTCGTACACGTCGCAGTCTTCCGGCGCAATGTTGAAGTCGCCCAGCAGCACCAGTTGCGGGTGTGCCGCCAGTTCCTGCGCCACCCAGGCGCGCAGCGCGTCCAGCCAGCCCAACTTGTAGGCGAACTTGTCGCTGCCCGGCGCCTGCCCGTTGGGGAAGTAGCCGCCAATCACCCGCACGCCGCCGACTGTGCCCGCGATCACACGCGCCTGCTCGTCGGCAAAGCCCGGGATGTTGCGCACCGTGTCGGCGGCTTCGGTGCGCGACAGCAGCGCCACGCCGTTGTAGGTCTTCTGACCGAACCACTGTGCTCGGTAGCCCGCCGCCTCGATCTCGGCCACTGGAAACTTGTCATCCGTGAGCTTGGTCTCCTGCAGCACGATGGCGTCCACCGGATGCGCGGCCAGCCACTCCAGCAGCTGGGGCAGGCGCACGGCCAGGGAGTTGACGTTCCAGGTGGCGAGTTGCATGGTGGGGTGGGCTCGGGCGGGGAAGGTGGGCAGTGAAGGAAGAGTCTGGGCGTCGGTGACTGGGGGTGTGCGGTCGGGCGTTTGGGCGCTGGGGTGCTTGGGCGCTAGGGCGCTCACTCCGGCTCGATCTTCGCCTTGCGGATCACCTCGCCCCAGCGACGGATCTCACTGGCGAGAAGCGTCTGCAGTTCTGCGGGCGAGGAGGCGCTCAGGCGCATGCCGATACGGCCCAGCTTGTCCTGCACGGCCGCGGTGGCCAGGGCCTCGCGCACGGCGCGCTGCAGCAGGGCCACCACCTCGGGCGGGGTGCCGGCCGGCGCGGCCAGGGCGTTCCAGGAGGCCACGTTGTAGCCGGCCACGCCTGCCTGCTGGACCGTGGGCACGTCGGGCAGGGCCGGGTTGCGACGGTCGGAGGAGACTGCCAGCGCCCGCACGGCCCCGGCTGTCAGGTGGCTCATCATGGGACCGGTGATCTCCAAGGCCAGGTCCAGTTCGCCCGCGCGCAGCGCGGTCAGCACCGCTGGGCTGCCCCGGTAGGGCACCACCACCGCGTCAATGCCGGCCAGGGTCTCGAACAGCTTGGCCGCCAGGTGCTGCGTGCTGCCTACGGCGATGGTGCCGATGTTGAGCTTGCCGGGGTGGGCCTTGGCGTGGGCAATCAGCTCCGCCAGAGAGTTGAAGCGTGAGTTCGCGGGGACGAACAGGCCCAGGTCGAAGCTGCCCAGCAGGCTGATGGGCGCGAAGTCCTTTTGCGGGTCGTAGGGCAGCTTCTTGAACAGCGACACGCTCACCGCGTGGCCGTTGCTCATCAGCAGCAGGGTGTGACCGTCCGGGCGGGCCGTGGCCACGGCCTGGCTGGCCACGATGCTGCCGGCACTGGGCTTGTTCTCCACCACCACCGGCTGACCCAGACTGCGCCCCATCTGCTCGGCCACAGCGCGCGCGGTGAGATCTGCGATGCCGCCCGGCGCAAAGGGCACCAGCAGTGAGATGGGCCGCTCGGGAAAGCGTCCGGCGCCTTGTGCATGGGCAGGGGTTTGCCAGGCGCCGAAGGCCGCGGCGCTCCAGCTTGCGGCCAGGGTTCGCAACGCCGTGCGTCGAGTGTGGTGGGTGTTCACAGGGTTCTGCCAGTCACTCTGACCCGAGCTTGAGCGACAGGGGCTGGCGCTTCTCGATGGCCCATTTCAGCAGCGCCGCGCTGCGGTACAGGCCGTGGGCAAACTTGCCGTAGGGCAGGGTGGCAAACAGCGCCATGACGAAGCCCAGGTGCACGCACAGCAACAGGGCCAGCGCACCCGTGTCGCGCATCAGGGTGAGCACCAGGCCGGTGACCGCCGTGCCGAACAGCAGGGCGACGAAACCGCGGTCCATGGGCTTCTGGGCGGGGTCGCCGTGCAGTGGGTGGCGGCGCAGGTTCAGGCGCCACAGGGCGGCGGTGCCGATGGTCAAGGCAACGCCGCCGGCCATGCCCAGCAGCTTGGGTGCCGAGCTGAAGCCATAGGGCGCCACCCAGCCGAAGGCGTAGTGGTAGACGGTGGCCAGCGAAGTGGCCGCAAAGCACAGCATGAAGCCGTAGAAAGTGAGATGGTGGGCGCGTCGGCGCCGCTCGGTGAAGGCATCGTCCTCGTCGTGGCAGCCCTCGCCGTGTCCGCCGCCCAGGTACTTCAGGCTCAGGGCCAGGTGCGCCGCCTCGGCGCGGGCCGGACCGCGCAAGGGGGCCTCAAGCGCCCCCGGGTCTTGCGCCTTCCAGAAGCGCGCCACACCGATGCCCAGCGCCAGCACGGCGAAGCCGAAGACCGGCGCGAACATCGCCACCATCAGGTTGTGCGGAAAGATCCGGTAGAAATCGCCCGCCAGGGGCGCGTGCCACCACAACTGCGCCCAGGAGCCCTGGACCGCCACGCCCAGCATCAGGATCAGGCTGAGCGATACCGCCAGGGCCAGCGCCAGCGTCAAGCCGTTGCGCTGGTACAGCGCGCCCAGCGGGGCGGGCCAGGCGTGTGCCGTATAGGTCTCGCGGCGCACCTGCGCCATGGCGCGCGGCACGTTGATGGCGAACTCGTGCGGCGGCGCGTACTGGCAGGCATGCAGGCAGGCGCCGCAGTTGTGGCACAGGTTGGCCAGGTAGTGGATGTCGGCTTTGGGGAACTCCAGGCGCCGCGTCATGGCCTGGAAGGTGCCGCAGAAACCTTCGCAATAGCGGCAGCCATTGCAGATCTGCAGCACCCGCGCCGCTTCCGCCTCCGCGGGGCTTGGCGGCGTGGCGCCCTGGGCCGTGGCCACGGCGTCCTTCACCAGTGCTTCAAGCGTCTGCATGGGCATCCTCTTGTGACAGCGCGGCAGCCGCGGCCTGGGTGCCGGCAATGCGGCCGAAGGCGGTGCCGATGCTCATGCCCACGCCAGCGGTGTAGCCCTGGCCCAGCACGTTACCAGCCATCATTTCGCCGGCCACGAAGAGGTTGGGGCTTGGTTTTCCGCAAAACCGCACAGCGGCCGTCTCATCGGTTTTCAGGCCCAGGTAGGTGAAGGTGACCCCCGGGCGCACGGCGTAGGCGAAGAAAGGCGGCGTGTCGATGGGCCGGGCCCAGTGGGACTTGACGGGCTTCAGGCCCTCGGTGCGGCAGTCGTCCAGTCGCGTGTGGTCGAAGTGGCCGGGGCGGCAGGCAGCGTTGAATTCCTGCACCGTGTGCACGAAGCGGGCCTGGTCCAGGCCCAGCTGATCCGCGAGGTCGTGCAGGGTGTGGGCGCGGGTGCCCTCGAAGACGGGTGGCATGAAGTGCCCTACCGCCTTTGCATCAATCACCGCCCAGGCGATCTGACCCCTTTGCTGCGCCACCAGACGGCCCCAGATGGCATATCGCTTGGGCCAGAAGTCTTCGCCCTCGTCGTAGAAGCGCTGCGCATCGCGGTTGACCACCAAGCCCAGCGAGACGCAGTCGATGCGCGTGCAGATGCCGCCGTCGTACAGCGGCGCGCGCGCGTCGATGGCCACCATGTGGGCCTGAGTCGCGTCGCCAATCGAATCGGCCCCGGCCTGCAGCATGAACTTCAGCAGAGCGCCGTCATTGAAGCGCGTGCCCCTGATGAGGAAATTGTCGGCCGGCCATTCGCCGTGGGCGTTCTGACCCCAGGCCTCGCGCAGCCACTCGCGGTTGGACTCGAAGCCTCCTGTGGCCAGGACGCAGGCGCGGGCGGCGATGCGCTCTTCGCCGTGCGGCCCGTGAGGCCCTTTCACCACGGCAGCGACGAAGCGTCCGTCCTGCAGCTCCAGCGCCGTGACCGGCGTGCGGTAGCGGATCTGCACGCCCAGCTTCTCCGCACTGCGGTAGTAGGCGTTGACCAGGGCCTTGCCCCCGCCCAGGAAGAAGGCATTGGTGCGCGCGGTGTGCAGGGCACCCGACAGCGAGGGCTGGAAGAACACGCCGTGCTTGCGCATCCAGGGCCGGCAGGTGGCGGAGTCACGGATCACGCGCCGTGCCAGCGCCTCATTGGTGCGCCCGCCGGTGACCTTCAGCAGGTCCTGCCAGAACTCTTCTTCGGTGTAACTGTCCACCAGCACGTCCTGGGGTTCGTCGTGCATGCAGCGCAGATTGCGCGTATGGCTGGAATTGCCGCCGCGGCTCTCGCGCGGGGCCGCCTCCAGCAGCATCACGGAGGCGCCAGCCTCCCGTGCCATGAGCGCCGCGCACAGGGCAGCGTTGCCGCCGCCGATGATCAGAACGTCGACCGTCATGGTTCAGGACTGTGGCCCGGTGCGCCTGCGCCAGGTGACGAATTCGAGGTCGAAGTCGTTGGGGTCAGCGGCGCGCATGCGCTGGCTGCGGGTGATCTCGAAGAGCTGGTCGCTGACCTGGGGGAAACGGGTGGTGCCCTCGAAGTCGCGGTCGATGAGCGTGAGCTCCAGACCGTCGGCCAGCGGCAGCGCCTGCGCGTACACCTCGCCGCCGCCAAGCACGCAGACCTGGCGTGCACCTGCGGCCGCGGCGACGGCGCGCGCCCTCTCCAGAGCCTGCGGGAGGCTTGCGGCGACCTCGGCGCCTTGCGCGGCCCATTGCGTCTGGCGCGTGACCACGATGTTGTGACGGCCGGGCAGGGGGCGAAAGCGCGGCGGCAGCGACTCCCAGGTGCGCCGTCCCATCACCACCGGGCAGCCGGAGGTGACCTCACGGAAGTGCGTCATGTCTTCTGGCACGTGCCAGGGCATGCCTTGCCCGTCCCCGATGACGCCATTGCGCGCCACGGCAGCCACCAGCACGATGGGCGGCACCGCCGTTGCAGGCTGTGCGGGGCTCACACCGCCACCGGGGCCTTGATGGCCGGATGATGTTGGTAATCCCGCACTTCGAAGTCCTCGAATGCATAGTCGAAGATGGAAGCCGGCCGGCGCTTCAGGTGCAGGGTCGGGTAGGGCAGTGGGGCGCGTGAGAGCTGCAGGTCCACCTGTTCGCGGTGGTTGTCGTAGATGTGACAGTCGCCGCCCGTCCAGATGAAGTCGCCCACGTCCAGGTCGCACTGCTGCGCCAGCATGTGGGTGAGCAGGGCATAGCTCGCGATGTTGAAGGGCACGCCCAGAAAGATGTCGGCGCTGCGCTGGTACAGCTGGCAGCTCAGCCGGCCCTTCTCCCCCGGCGCGGTGGCCGGCGCCACGTAGAACTGGAAGAAGGCGTGGCAGGGCATCAGCGCCATTTTGGGCAGGTCGGCCACGTTCCAGGCGCTGACGATGAGGCGGCGCGAATCAGGGTTGGCCTTGAGCTGCTGCACCAGCTGCGTGATCTGGTCGATGTGGCCGCCGTCGGGGGTGGGCCAGGAGCGCCACTGCACGCCGTACACCGGGCCGAGGTCGCCGTCTGCACGGGCCCATTCGTCCCAGATGGTGCAGCCCCGCTCTTGCAGCCATTTCACATTGGAGTCGCCGCGCAGGAACCACAGCAGCTCGACGATGATGGCCTTCAGGAACACCTTCTTGGTGGTCACCAGCGGAAAGCCCTCGTTCAGATCGAAGCGCATCTGGTGACCGAAGACACTGGTGGTGCCCGTGCCCGTGCGGTCGCCCTTGGCCACGCCATGGTCGCGTACGTGGCGCATGAAGTCTTCGTACTGGGATCGGATGGGGCGGTGTGTGGCGGGCGCCATGATGTCGGTCGGTCTGAAGAAGGGGCGATTATGGAGATGGCGCCCGGACCTCGCCTTCACCGTCCCCGAACTGCATGGCCGCCAGCCTGGAGTAAAGGCCGCCGCGGGCGACCAGCTCTTCGTGGCGGCCGATGTCCACGATGCGGCCCTGGTCCAGCACCACGATGCGGTCGGCCCGCAGCACGGTGGCCAGGCGGTGGGCGATGACGATGGTGGTCCGCCCGCTCATGGCCGATTCGAGCGCGGCCTGCACCATGCGCTCGCTCTCGGCGTCCAGCGCGCTGGTGGCCTCGTCCAGCAGCAGCAGGGGCGGATTTTTCAGCATGGCGCGGGCGATGCTGATGCGCTGGCGCTGCCCGCCTGACAGGCGCACGCCGCGCTCGCCCAGGAAGGTGTCGTAGCCCTCGGGCAGGGCGCAGATGAAGTCGTGCGCGAAGGCGGCACGGGCGGCGGCCTCCACTTCGGCGTCAGTGGCGTCCGGTCGCCCGTAGCGGATGTTCTCGCGCGCCGAGGTGGAGAACACCGTGCTGTCCTGCGGCACGATGCCCACGCGCGCGCGCAGCGCCGAGAGAGACGCCTGACGCACCGGTACACCGTCCACCCGTACGTGGCCTGAGCTGGCGTCGTAGAAGCGCAGCAGCAGTTGCAGAACCGTGCTCTTGCCAGCGCCGCTGGGGCCGACGAGGGCTACCGTTTCGCCGGGCGCCACCTGCAGGTTGAAGTCCTTCAGCGCCGCCTGGGCTGGGCGCGAGGGGTAGTGGAAAGACACCGCCTCGAACCCCACCGACGAGCCCCTCTGCACCGCCGGCAGGGCCTGGGGTGCGGCCGGGTTGGCCACGGGTGAGCGGGCTGACAGCAGTTCCATCAGTCGCTCGGTGGCGCCGGCGGCGCGCAGCAGATCGCCATAGACCTCGGACAGCACGGCCACCGAGCCCACCAGGATCATCACGAAGAACACCGTCTGCCCCAGGTGGCCGGCGGTGATGTCGCCGCGCAGCACCGCCTGCGTGCCCTGGTACAGGCCCCACAGCAGCGCGCCGAAGGTGGCGGTGATGATGAAGGCCACCAGCATTGAGCGCACGCGGGTGCGCTTGCGGGCGGTCTCGAAGGCGTTCTCGGTGCTTTCGTGGAAGCGCTGTGCCTCGCGGGCCTCCTGGACGTAGCTCTGCACCACCGGGATCTCGCTGAGCACCTCGGCCGCAATCGCGCTGGAGTCGGCCACGCGGTCCTGGCTGGCGCGGCTGAGCTTGCGCACGCGGCGGCCGAAGTACAGGCTGGGCAGGACCACCAGCACCAGGATGCCCAGCACCTGCGTCATCACCAGCGGGTTGGTCACCACCAGCATCAGCAGCGCGCCCGCGCCCATCACCGCGTTGCGCAGGCCCATGCTCAGCGACGAGCCCACCACGGTCTGCACCAGGGTGGTGTCGGTGGTCAGGCGGCTGAGCACTTCGCCGGTCTGCGTGGTCTCGAAGAACTCCGGGCTCTGGCGCACCACATGGGCGTACACCGCGTCGCGCAGGTCGGCCGTGATGCGTTCGCCCAGCCAGGTGACCATGTAGAACCGAAGGGCGGAGAATAGCCCCAGCGCGGCGCCCACGGCAAAGAGCGCCATGAAGTGCTGGCGCAGCGCCATCACGCGCTCGCCGGGGTCGGCCGCGATGAAGCCCTGGTCGATCAGCGACTTCAGCGCCACTGGCAGCAGCAGGGTGCTGGCGGCGGCCATCACCAGGAAGGCCACGGCCAGGGCGATCCGGCCCCTGTAGGGTCGCAGGAATGGGGCCAAGCCGCTGAGCGACTTGGGCGTCTTGCCAGCAGCGCGTGAGGTGTCCTTGGGCATGTCAGCAGTCTATGCGGCCGGCGCCCTGCTACATTGATGGAATGGACCAAACGGTACAAAAGGGGCCGGCCGACAAGTTGGCTCCCTCGACGCCCCGTCGAGGTCGTCCGGCCAAAGAGCAAGGCTCCGGCCGCACCAACGACCCCGAGCGCACCATGGCCGACATCCTGGAAGTGGCCATGCGCGAGTTCGCCGAGAAGGGGCTGGCAGGAGCGCGCATCGACGTGATCGCCGAGGCCATGCGCACCAGCAAGCGCATGATCTATTACTACTTCGGCAGCAAGGAAGGCCTGTACATCGCGGTGCTGGAGGAGGCCTACCGGCGCATGCGCGCGATCGAGGCCGACCTGCATCTGGAGGACCTGCCGCCGGAGGACGCGCTTCGTCGTCTGGTGGGCTTCACGGTGGACTACCAGATGGCGCACCCGGAGTTCATTCGCCTGGTCATGACAGAGAACATCCACCGCGGCGAGTACCTTCGCCAGAGTAAGGAAATCCAGCAGCTGAACGTCCCGGCCATCCAGGGCCTGCGCTCGGTGTACGAGCGGGGTGTGGCCGCGGGGATCTTTCGCTCTGGCGTGGATCCCGTGGACCTGCACATGTCCATCAGCGCCTTGAGTGTGTTCAACATCGCCAACCGACACACGTTCTCGCTGATCTTCCAACGCGACTTCGACGCGGCGCCCGCCTTGATCGCGCGGCGCGACAGCATCATCGAGATGATCGTGCGCTTCGTGCGACGCTGAACCAGCGTCTGCCCGCACGTGCTCTCGCGCTTCAGCGTCCACCCACTGACATGAGGCCGCGAGCAGCCGATCCTCGGGTTATCCCGCATGACATAAAACTAACTGGTTCGTACATTCCTGCTTCAGGAGGCCTGAATGCTCGAAAGACTGATCGATGGCTACTGTCGCGTCCTCACCCTGGTCGTCGTGACCCTGCTGGCGGGCATGGTGGTGCTGGTCTTCGGCAATGTGGTGTTGCGATATGTGGCCAACAGCGGCATCACCGTGTCGGAAGAGCTGTCGCGCTGGTTCTTCGTCTGGATGACCTTTCTGGGCGCCGTCATCGGTCTGCGTGAGCGCGCCCACCTGGGCACGGACCTGCTCATCGGCCGGCTGGGTCGCAGCGGCAAGCGCGCCTGCCTGGCGGTGTCGCAGTTGCTGATGCTGTGGGTGACCTGGCTGATCTTCAGCGGCAGCCTGGAGCAAACGCGCATCAGCTGGACCGTAGAGGCGCCGGTGTCGGAGCTGTCCATGGCCTGGCTGTCAGGCGTGGGTGTGGTCTTTGCCGTGCTCACGGCGCCCATGCTGATGGCCGACCTCTGGCGCACGCTCACCGGACAGATACGAGACGAAGACCTGGTGATGGTGCAGGAAAGCGAAGACCGGTTACCCGGGAAGGCTTCGTCATGACCCTCCTCGTCTTCATCGGGTCTCTGCTCCTGGCCATGGCCCTGGGCGTACCCATCGCCTACGCGCTGCTGGTCTCGGGCATCGCGCTGATGCTGCAGCTCGACACCTTCGACGCGCAGATCCTGGCGCAGAACCTGGTGGAGGGTGCCAACAGCTTCCCGCTGCTGGCCGTGCCCTTCTTCATGCTGGCTGGCGAGATCATGAACGTGGGCGGCTTGTCCAGGCGCATCGTGGTGCTTGCCAGTGCGCTGGTGGGCCATGTGCGCGGCGGACTGGGCTACGTGGTCATCCTGGCGGCGGTGATGATGTCTGCACTGTCGGGCTCGGCCGTGGCCGACGCGGCGGCGCTCGCTTCGCTTCTGCTGCCCATGATGATCGTCGCCGGGCACGACCCGGCGCGCTCGGGGGGCCTGATCGCCTCGGCCGGCGTCATCGGGCCCATCATCCCGCCGTCCATCGGCTTCGTCATCTTTGGCGTGGCGGGTGGCGTGTCGGTCAGCAAGCTGTTCATGGCCGGCATTGCGCCGGGCTTGATGATGGGGCTGGCCATCGCGATCACGTGGTGGCTGGTGGCGCGCAAGGAGGGCGGTGCGCCACCGCCCAAGGCCACCATGGCGCAGCGGCTGGCGGCCTTTCGCCAGGCCACGTGGGCTTTGGTGCTGCCGTTCATCGTGCTGGTGGGTTTGAAGTTCGGCGTGTTCACGCCCACGGAGGCTGCGGTGGTGGCCGCGGTGTATGCCCTGTTGGTGTCCACGCTGGTCTACCGTGAGCTGAAATGGCGCGACCTCTACGGCGTCTTCGCCTCTGCGGCCAAGACCACGGCGGTGGTGATGTTCCTCGTGGCGGCTGCCATGGTGAGTTCCTGGTTGATCAACATTGCGCAGATCCCGGCTCAGTTGGTGACCTTGTTGCAGCCCTTGTTGGACGACCCCAAGTTGCTGATGTTCACGATCATGGTGATCGTCATGCTGGTGGGCACGGCCATGGACATGACGCCCACCATCCTCATCCTGACCCCGGTGCTGATGCCCGTGATCAAGGCCGCCGGCATCGACCCGGTGTACTTCGGTGTGCTGTTCATCATGAACGCCGCCATTGGCCTGGTGACGCCGCCCGTGGGCACGGTGCTCAACGTGGTGGCTGGGGTGGGCAAGCTGAAGATGGATGCGGTGACCAAGGGCGTGGTGCCTTTCATGATCGCCGAGCTCGCGCTGATGTTCCTGTTCGTGCTCTTCCCGCAACTGGTGACCGTGCCGGCCAGGTGGTTCTATTGACGATTCAACGGGCGGTTCGACGGACCGCAACGCTGCTCTTTCCCCGTTCTTTCACGCCTTCAACCCCACAAGGAGACATTTCATGAAGCGACTGTTCATCAAGACCCTCATCGCCACGGTGGCGGTGGCCGCCTTTGGCGTGGCCAGCGCGCAGGACATCAAGGAGCGCACCATCAAGTTCGGCACGGTCGGCGCCGAGACGCACCCCTCCGTGCCCGGCATGAAGAAGTTCAAGGAACTGGTCGAGGCGCGTTCGGGCGGCAAGATCAAGGTCAACCTGTTCTTCAACGGCACGCTGGGCAGCGATCAGGCATCTGTGACCGCCATGCAGGGCGGCACCATCGAGATGTCGGTCATGAACACCGGCATCCTGGCCAGCGTGGCCAAGGAACTGGCCATCTTCGACTTCCCCTTCCTGTTCGCCAACGAGAAGGAAAGCGATGCCCTGGTCGACGGCCCTGTGGGCCGCAAGCTGCATGCCAAGCTGGAAGAGAAGGGCCTGGTGGGCCTGTCCTATTGGGAGCTGGGTTACCGCCACATCACCAACAGCAAGCGCCCCATCAACAAGGTGGAAGACCTGGAAGGCCTGAAGCTGCGCGTCATCCCCAACCCCATCAACGTGGCCTGGGTCAAGGCGCTGGGCGCCAACCCCACGCCCATGCCCTTCCCCGAGGTGTACGGCGGCCTGGAGCAGAAGGCCATCGACGGGCAGGAGAACCCGGTGGCCGTGATCGCCTCGTCCAAGTTCTTCGAAGTGCAAAAGCATATCGTGCTGAGCAACCACCAGTACAACCCGCAATCGGTGGTGATGAGCAAGAGGTTCTGGGACTCGCTGTCGCCCGCCGAGAAGAAGCTCATCGATGACGCCGCTGATGAGTCGGCCAAGACCCAGCGCGAAGCCGGCCGCTCGGCCCTGGCTGCAAATCTGGACATCCTGCGCAAGAACGGCATGCAGGTCACGCAGTTCTCCCCGGCCGAGGTGGCCAAGCTGCGCGAGAAGATGAAGCCTGTGGTGGCGCAGTTCACCACCAACGTGGGCGAGGCCACCGTCAGCGAAGTGATGGCCGAACTCGCCAAGATGCGAAAGTAAGGGCATTTGGAGACCGACCCATGAAGATCCTCGTCCTGCACGGCATCAACCTGAACATGTTCGGCAAGCGCGATCCGGCCCAGTACGGTACGGTCACGCTGGCGCAGATCGATGCCGGGCTGGCGAGCCTGGGTTCGGAATTGGGGGTGGAGGTGGAATGCTTCCAGACCAACCACGAAGGCGAGATGGCCGAGCGCATCCACCGCGCGCACCAGCAGGCGGTGGACGCCGTGGTCATCAACGCCGGCGCCTGGACGCACTACAGCTACGGGCTGCGTGATGCCTTGGCCATCCTGAAGTGCCCCATCGTCGAGGTGCACATGTCCAACGTGCATGCGCGCGAGGCCTTCCGCCACCACTCGGTGTTCGCCGAGATCGTCAAGGGCCAGATCTGTGGCTTTGGGGCCGACAGCTACCTGCTCGGTCTGCGGGCGGCGGTGTCTGCGGCACGCGGGGCAGCCTGAGGGGCGGCCGGTTCACCATGCGCATTGACGGCCATACCGAGCTGATCGCCCATATCGGCTACCCGACGCACTCGTTCAAGGCGCCACTGATCTACAACCCCTATTTCGAGCAGGCTGGCATCCACGCGCTGGTGGTGCCCATGGGGTGCCGCGCAGACGATTACCCGGCCTTCCTGCGCGCGGTGTTCACGCTCAGCAACATCCGCGGTGCCCTCATCACCATGCCGCACAAGGTGGCCACGGTGGGGCTGGTGGATGAGGTGCGGCCTGCGGCGCGCATCGCGGGCGCGGCCAATGCCGTGCGAAGAGAGCCCGACGGCCGCCTGGTGGCCGACATGTTCGACGGCGAGGGCTTTGTTCGAGGCGTCAGGCGCCAGGGCGTGGAACCGCAGGGCGCCCGGGTGTTGGTCGTGGGCGCAGGCGGCGTGGGCTGCGCGATCGCGGCCTCTTTCGCGACCGCGGGCGTGGCCGGTCTGAGCCTGTTCGATGTGCGGGCTGATGCGGCCGAGAGCCTGGCCGCGCGTCTGCGTGAGCACTACCCGCGGCTGGACGTGCGCACGGGCTCGAATGACCCCGCCAGCCACGACATCGTGGTCAACGCCACACCCATGGGCATGGAACCCGGCGACCCCTTGCCGTTGGACGTGGATCGGCTGTCGCCTCACACCTTCGTGGGCGAGGTGGTAATGCGCGAGACCATGACAGCCTTCCTGCGCGCCGCCCAGCAGCGCGGCTGCCGCTTCCAGGTGGGCTCGGACATGCTGTTCGAACAGATCCCCGCCTATTTGGAGTTCTTCGGCCTGCCCACCACCACGCCCGAGGTGCTGCGCCGGGTGGCGCTGCCCGAAGGCGCTGTCGGGGCCGACCCGCAGGCTTTGTCGACAGCCTTCTCGCCTTCGGCATCCCAGCCGCGTGACGTCGAGGCCATCACGGCATGACCCTGCCCCCAGACCGCGAAGCCTTCGCAGACACCTCCAACCCCATGGGCATCGAGGGGGTGGAGTACATCGAGTACCGCGTCGGCCGCCCCCAGGCCCTGGGCCAGGTGCTGGAGTTGATGGGCTTCAGCCCGGTGGCGCGGCACCGCTCGCGTGAGGTGCTGCTGTACCGCCAGGGTGACATGAACGTGATCATCAACGCCCACGCCGGCGAGGGCACCCGTGCCGCGCCCCTGCCAGAGGTGCCCGCCATCGCCGCCATCGCCTTGCGCGTGCGCGACGCCGCCGCTGCGCACCGGCGCGCGCTGGACCTGGGGGCCTGGGACGTGCCGGTGCAGGTGGCGCCGATGGAACTGCACATCCCGGCCATCCACGGCGTGGGGTCCAGCCGCATCTACTTCGTGGACCGGCACCGCGAGTTCTCCATTTACGACGTGGACTTCGTGCCCATACCCGGGGTGGAGCGTCACCCACCGGCGATGGCGGGGCTGCGCTGGTTCGGCATCGTCCAGTACATCGGGCCGCAGCGCAGCGAGGACTGGATCGCCTTCTACCGCGAGCTCTTCGGTTTCGAGGAGCTGGGTGACGACCGCGAGACAGGCGTCCTGCCCACCGGCCGGGTGCTGAAAAGTCCCGACGGGAGCCTGCAGCTGCAACTGATCGAGCCCGACCCGCTGGTCACTGACGGTACCGAGCGGCTGCAGCGCATCGCCCTGGGCGCCCCGGATGTGCCCGCGGCTGCGGCTGCGCTCAAGGCGCGGGGCGTGCACTTCGTCGAGACCCAACGGCTGCACGTGGACGTGCGCGGCGCACTCACGCAAAGCTGGCTGGGCGGGCTGATGTTCGAGCTCATCCACGTGGACGCCTGAAGGCAGGGGCGCCCATGTTCATCCGCGACTTCGGCATGGACACCATCACGCTGGCCGGCACCCTGCCGGCCAAGCTGCAGGCCATCCGCGAGGCGGGCTTCTCGCAGGTGATGCTCTCGGCGCGTGACCTCACCGGCCACGCGGGTGGGGTGGACGACGCCGTGGCCTGCGTGCGGGCCAGCGGCCTGCGCGTCACGGGCTTTCAGGTGCTGCGCGACTTCGAGGGCCTGTCCGGCCATCTCCATGGCTACAAGGTGGACGTGGCCAAGAGCATGATCGGCATGGCGGCCGCCGTGGGGGCGCCGTTGCTGCTGGCCTGCTCGTCGACCTCCCAGCACGCCACGGCCGACCTGGACGCCATCGCCCGCGACCTGCGAAAGCTGGCCCTGTTGGCCCTGCCGCACGGCCTGCGCATCGTCTACGAGGGCCTGTCCTGGGGGCGGCACATCAACCAGTACACCGAGGCCTGGGCCGCGGTGGAGCGTGCCGACATGCCCAACCTGGGGCTGGGCATCGACTCGTACCACGTGTTTGCCACCCAGACGCCGTTGGACGCGCTGGACGAAGTGGACCCGGCCAAGGTGTTCTTCGTGCAGTTGTCGGACTTCATGTGGAACGAGGTGCGCACCCCGGAGGAGCGCATGGCCACGGCGCGCACCTTTCGCGTCTTTCCGGGTGAGGGCGTGCACAGCCCCGCCTTGACCGACTTGGTGCTGCGCCTGGATCGCATGGGCTATGCGGGCGACTACAGCTTCGAGGTTTTCAACGACGATTACCAGCAGATGCCCATGGCCACCGTGGCCGAGCGCGCCCGCCGCGCCGCGGCCTGGCTGGCCGAAGACGTGCTGCAGCGCTCGGTCCCCCTGCCGCAGGATGTGCGCTGGCGCGGCACTGCTCCAAAATAGTGGTCTCGATTGGGTACGCCTGATCGCCAGACCGTTCGAACTTCCAGGAGAACCTGTCTTGATCATCGACTGCCACGGCCACTACACCACCGCGCCCAAGGCTCTGGAGGCGTGGCGCAACCAGCAGATCGCCAGCCTCCAGGACGCCACTCTCAAGCCTCGCGTGGCCGACCTGAAGATTTCCGACGACGAACTGCGCGAATCCATCGAGGCCAACCAGCTCAAGCTCATGCGCGAGCGCGGCAGCGACCTCACCATCTTCAGCCCGCGCGCCAGCTTCATGGCCCACCACATCGGTGACTTCGAGGTCAGCAGCACCTGGGCCGCCATCTGCAACGAGCTGTGCTTCCGCGTGAGTCAGCTCTTCCCGGACCACTTCATCCCCGCGGCCATGCTGCCGCAAAGCCCAGGCGTGGACCCGGCCACCTGCATCCCTGAGCTGGTGAAGTGCGTGGAGCAGTACGGCAACGTCGCGCTGAACCTCAACCCGGACCCCTCGGGCGGCCACTGGACCAGCCCGCCGCTGACCGATCGCCACTGGTACCCCATCTACGAGAAGATGGTGGAGTACGACATCCCCGCCATGGTGCATGTGAGCACGAGCTGCAACGCCTGCTTCCACACCACGGGTGCGCACTACATCAACGCCGACACCACGGCCTTCATGCAGCTGATCCAGGGCGATCTGTTCAAGGACTTTCCCACGCTGAAGTTCGTCATCCCGCACGGCGGCGGCGCCGCGCCCTACCACTGGGGCCGCTACCGTGGCTTGGCGCAGGAGATGAAGAAGCCGCTGCTGAAGGACTACCTGCTGAACAACGTGTTCTTCGACACCTGCGTCTACCACCAGCCCGGCATCGACCTGCTGACGAAGGTGATCCCGGTGGACAACATCCTGTTCGCCAGCGAGATGATTGGCGCCGTGCGCGGCATCGACCCCGAGACCGGCAACTATTACGACGACACCAAGCGCTACATCGAGGCCTCTGCCATGAACCCCGAGCAGCGCCACAAGATCTACGAGGGCAACGCCCGACGCGTGTACCCGCGGCTTGACGCCGCGCTCAAGGCCCGCGGCCGCTGAAAAGGAGCACTGTAGATGTACGAACTGGGCGTGGTCTACCGCAACATCGAGCGCACCCCTGCGCACCTGGCCGATCAACTGGCGCATTTCGGCAGCGCGACGGTGCATGAGGCCATGGGCCGCGTGGGCCTGATGAAGCCTTGCATGCGCCCCATCTATGCCGGCGCGCAGGTCTCGGGCACGGCAGTGACCGTGCTGCTGCATCCCGGTGACAACTGGATGATGCACGTGGTGGCCGAGCAGATCCAGCCGGGTGACATCGTCGTGGCTGCCGTTACCGCCGAGTGCACCGACGGCTACTTCGGCGACCTGCTGGCCACCTCCTTCCAGGCGCGCGGTGCGCGGGCCCTGGTCATTGACGCCGGGGTGCGCGACGTGAAGACGCTCACCGAGATGGGCTTTCCCGTGTGGAGCCGCGCCATCAGCAGCAAGGGCACGATCAAGGCCACGCTGGGTTCCGTCAACATCCCCGTGGTCTGCGCGGGCGCCTGGGTGACGCCGGGGGACGTGATCGTGGCCGACGATGACGGCGTGGTGTGCGTGCCGCGCGCCATGGCCGAGAAGACGTTGGTCGCCGCCACCGCCCGCGAGGCTAACGAGGGCGAGAAGCGCGCCAAGCTGGCCGCGGGTGTGCTGGGCCTGGACATGTACAAGATGCGAGAGCCGCTGGAAAAGGCCGGCCTGCGCTACATCGATTGAACCGATGACGATGAAGATCGCCCTCATCGGCTACGGCGAAGTCGGCCGCATCCTGGCCGAAGACCTGCGGGTGCAAGGTCTCGAGGTCACGGCCTTCGACTTGAAACTGCAGTGCGAGGCCACCGCCACCCCCTTGCGTGAGCACGCGGCGGCGCATGGCGTGCGTCTGGCGGACGGCCCTGCGCCAGCGGTGGCGGGCGTGGGGTTGGTCATCAGCGCCGTCACCGCCAGCCAGACGGTGGCCGTGGCGCAGGCGGCGGCACCTGGCCTGGCGTCTGGCGCGTTCTTCCTCGATTTCAACTCCGCTTCGCCCGGCGCCAAGGCCCAGGCCGCGCAGGCGGTGAACGCCGCCGGCGGGCGCTACGTCGAAGGCGCGGTGATGACCTCGGTGCCGCCTTACCGCATCCGCGTGCCGCTGCTGTTGGGCGGGCCGCAGGCCGCGGCCCTGGCGCCGCTGCTGAATGCGCTGGGCTTTGATGCCCAGGTGGCCAGCGAGCAGTTGGGCGTGGCCAGCGCCACCAAGATGTGCCGCAGCATCATGATCAAGGGCCTGGAGGCCATGGTCATCGAGAGCTTCACCACGGCGCGCCACTACGGGGTGGAAGACGCGGTGATCGCCTCGCTGCAGGAGACCTTCCCTGGCATTGACTGGGAGAAGCAGGGCGCCTACTTCTTCCAGCGCGTGATCGAGCATGGCCGCCGGCGCAGCGAAGAGGTGCGTGAGGTAGCCCAGACCGTGCGTGAAGCGGGGCTGGAGCCCTGGAGCGCCGCCGGCACGGCCGAGCGCCAGGCCTGCATGGCAGACATGGCTGATGCAGGTGTCTTTGGCGCGAGAGGCGCGCAAGGCTTCGCCCGCAGCCCCGACTGGCGCGTGGAGGCTGATCGCCTCCTGGCCGACATTCAACGGAACCCCTCATGAAAACCCAGGTCGTCATCATCGGCAGCGGCCCTGCCGGGTTGCTTCTGTCGGAAATCCTGCACCGGCACGGCATCGAGAGCGTGGTGCTGGAGCGCTCTTCGCGCGAGCACGTGCTGTCGCGCATCCGCGCGGGCGTGCTCGAGAGCACCACGGTGGACGTGCTGCGTGAGAACGGCCTGTCCGCGCGCATGGACGTCGAGGGCCACCCGCACGACGGCATGCGCATCGCCTGGGCGGGCCGCGACAGTTTCTTCGTCGATACGGCCAGCACCCTGGGCCGCCGCTTCATGGTCTACGGGCAGACCTCCATCCAGGAGGACCTGTACGCCGCCGCCGACCGTCGCGGCCAGCCCGTGCTCACCGAAGCCTCTGATGTGGTGCTGCACGACTTCGATGGTGCACCGGGCGCGCGGCCGTATGTCACCTGCCTGCGGCAAGGCCAGGCGCTGCGGATCGACTGCGAGTTCATCGCCGGCTGCGACGGCTTTCACGGTGTCAGCCGCCGCAGCATCCCCGAGACTGTGCGCCGCGAGTACGAGAAGGTCTATCCCTTCGGCTGGCTGGGCGTGATGGCGCGCGTGAAGCCGTTGCCCGACATCACCTACGTCAACAACCCGCGCGGGTTTGCCCTGGCCAGCTACCGCAACGAGAAGCTGTCGCGCTTCTACATCCAGGTGGCGCTGGGCGACCAGATCGAAGCCTGGCCTGACGAGCGCTTCTGGCCGGAACTCAAGTCGCGGTTTCCCGCCGAGATGGCTGCTGCCATCGAAGAGGGCCCCACTATCGAGAAGAGCATCGCGCCGCTGCGCAGCTTCGTCTCCGAGCCCATGCGCTACGGGGCCCTGTACCTGTGCGGTGATGCTGCGCACATCGTGCCACCCACCGGTGCCAAGGGCTTGAATCTGGCGGTGTCGGACGTGTTCTACCTTTCGCGCGCGATCGCACGCTGGTACGGCCAGGGCGACGCCGACCTACTGGATGGTTACAGCGAGACGGCCCTGCGCCGCGTCTGGAGCAGCGTGCGCACGAGCTGGTACCTCACCACCCTGCTGCACCGCTTCCCGCACTTCAGCGCCTTCGACCAGAAAGCGCAGGAGCACGAGCTCGATTACCTCAAAAGTTCGCACTTCGCTCAGGCCGCGTTGGCCGAGCAGTACGCGGGCTTGCCGTTTGAATGAGCCCCAAAACGAGCCCCCAAGCTCGCTCTCGCTCGCTACCCCCCGAGGGGGCCGCCCGCCAGCGGCCCGGCATAGCCGGTTCCGCGGCGGGGGCTTGACTGGATGCTGCTGACGCTATGAACATGTTCGAGAAGACCCCTGGCTGGCTGGATTGGTACGAAGGTCCTTCCAGACCCCGGTTTGTGCTCCCCCCGGGTAGCGTGGACGCTCACTGCCACGTCTTCGGCCCCGGCGCAGAGTTCCCCTACGCCCCGGAGCGCAAGTACACGCCCTGCGACGCCAGCAAGCAGCAGCTCTTCGCACTGCGAGACCACCTGGGCTTTGCCCGCAATGTGATCGTGCAGGCCACCTGCCACGGCGCCGACAACCGGGCCTTGGTGGATGCCTGTATCGCCTCGGGAGGCAAGGCGCGTGGCGTGGCCACGGTGCGCCGCAGCGTCACCGACGATGAGCTGCAGGCTCTGCATGCCGCTGGCGTGCGCGGCGTGCGCTTCAACTTCGTCAAGAGGCTGGTGGACTTCACGCCCAAGGACGAGCTGATGGAGATCGCCGGCCGCGTGGCGCAACTGGGCTGGCATGTGGTCATCTACTTCGAGGCGGTGGACCTGCCCGAACTCTGGGACTTCTTCACCGCCCTGCCTACCACCGTGGTGGTGGACCACATGGGCCGGCCCGATGTGAGCAAGCCCATCGATGGACCTGAATTTGCGCTCTTCCTGAAGTTCATGCGCGAGCACGAGAACGTCTGGAGCAAGGTGAGCTGTCCGGAGCGGCTGAGCCTCACGGGCCCGCGTGCCCTCAATGGTGAGCAGGCCGCCTACCGCGACGTGGTGCCCTTCGCCCGCCGGGTGGTGGAAGACTTCCCTGACCGTGTGCTCTGGGGCACCGACTGGCCCCACCCGAACCTGAAGGACCACATGCCCGATGACGGCCTGTTGGTGGACTTCATTCCCCACATCGCGGTGACACCCGAACTCCAGCGCAAGCTGCTGGTGGCCAACCCGATGCGCTTGTATTGGCCGGAGGAGGTGGCTTGATCCACCGCCATGTTGTCACTTGCCAGCCTGGCCTCAAGCCCGGCGGGCCGTCGCACCCTGCTCCGCTCATGTCCCCCGCCAGGAGCCTTTGGCCTCTGGCTCCTCCTTTACTTCGCTGCGCAGGGTACGCCGCCCCACCGGGCCGCAAACAAGCTGGTGCGTCACTGGTCGGAAACCTGCAGTACAGGCAGGCCGAGACGGGCGGCGAGCCCCCGCAGCGAAGTAAAGGAGGAGGTGCTGGCGCAGCCTGCGCCGGGGGACATGAGCGGAGGGGGCTTGACGCCCGGCTCGGCTCGCGAAGCGCCGCCCCGATGGCACGTGAGAAGCAGGCACGAAACATTTCTCGGACACACCGTCATGGCACTCAATAAGCCCTACCTCGACATCCCCGGCACCACCATCTTCGATGCCGAGCAATCCCGCAAGGGCTTCCACCTCAACCAGTTCTGCATGAGCCTGATGAAGGCGGCCAACCGGGAGCGCTTCCTGGCGGACCCGCAGGCCTATCTGGACGAGTGGCCCATGACCGAGGCGCAGAAGCAGGCCGTGCTCGCGCGCGATCTCAACCGCTGCATCGCCGAGGGGGGCAACATCTACTTCCTGGCCAAGATCGGCGCCACCTACGGCAAGAGCTTCCAGCAGATGGCCGGCAGCATGACCGGCATGACCGAAGAGGAGTACCGCGACATGATGGTCTGCGGCGGACGCTCGGTAGAAGGCAACCGCGTCGTGGGTGAGGAAGGCAGCGCACAAGTGCACCGCCAGCCCCAGGGCAGCAGCACGAAGGCGGGGTTCTGAGCCATGGCACGCATCACCGCCTCCGTCTACACCTCGCACGTGCCGGCCATTGGCGCGGCGCTGGATCTGGGCAAGAGCCACGAGCCCTATTGGCAGAAGGTCTTTTCGGGCTACGAGTTCTCCAAGCAGTGGATGAAGGATCACAAGCCCGACGTCGTCTTCCTGGTCTTCAATGACCACGCCACGGCGTTCAGCCTGGAGATGATCCCCACCTTTGCCATTGGCACGGCTGAGAGCTACGCGCCAGCCGACGAGGGTTGGGGGCCGCGCCCGGTGCCGGTGGTGCAGGGCCATCCGGCGCTGGCCTCGCACATCGCGCAAAGCGTCATTCAGGAAGACTTCGATCTCACCATCGTCAACAAGATGGACGTGGACCACGGCCTGACCGTGCCGCTGAGCCTGATGTGTGGCGCGCAGGACCCGAAGACCGGCGACTGGCCCTGCCCGGTGATCCCGTTTGCCGTGAACGTGGTGCAGTACCCGGTGCCGTCAGGCCGGCGCTGCTTCGCGCTGGGTCAGGCCATCCGCCGGGCGGTGGAGAGCTTTGACGAAGACCTGAACGTGCACATCTGGGGAACGGGCGGCATGAGCCACCAGCTGCAGGGCCCGCGCGCCGGCCTCATCAACCGCGAATGGGACAACCGCTTCCTGGACCGCCTGATCGACGAACCTGCCGATCTGGCACAGGTGCCGCACATCGACTACGTGCGCGAGGCGGGCAGCGAGGGCATCGAGCTCGTGATGTGGCTGATCGCCCGCGGGGCGATGGCCGATGTGGGCACCTCCGCACCCAAGCCCCGCGTGGCCCATCGTTTCTACCATGTGCCCGCGTCGAACACCGCCGTCGGGCACCTGATCCTGGAGAACTGAGATGACCATCAACGTCGCCCTGGCCGGGGCCGGTGCCTTCGGCATCAAGCACCTGGACGGCATCAAGAACATTCCCGACGTCAAGGTCGTCTCGCTCATCGGGCGCGAGTTCGACAAGACCAAGGAAGTGGCCGACAAGTACGGCATCGCCCATGTCACCACCGACCTGGCCGACAGCCTGAAGATCGCCGAGGTGGATGCGGTGATCCTTTGCACTCCCACGCAGATGCACGCCTCGCAATCCATCGCTTGCCTGGAGGCGGGCAAGCATGTGCAGGTGGAGATCCCGCTGTGCGACGTGCTCAAGGATGGGCAGCAGGTGGTGCAGTTGCAGCGGCAGACGGGCAAGGTGGCCATGTGCGGCCACACCCGGCGCTTCAACCCCAGCCACCAGTGGGTGCACAAGAAGATCGGCGCCGGCGAGTTCAACATCCAGCAGATGGATGTGCAGACCTACTTCTTCCGCCGCACCAACATGAATGCGCTGGGCCAGCTGCGCAGCTGGACCGACCACCTGCTGTGGCACCACGCCGCGCACACGGTGGACCTGTTCGCCTACCAGGCGGGCAGCCCGATCGTGAAGGCGAACGCGATCCAGGGCCCCATCCACCCCGCGCTGGGCATCGCCATGGACATGAGCCTCCAGCTCAAGGCGGCCAATGGTGCGATCTGCACGCTCAGCCTGTCCTTCAACAACGACGGGCCGCTGGGCACCTTCTTCCGCTACATCGGCGACACGGGCACCTACATCGCCCGCTATGACGACCTGTTCAACGGCAAGGAAGAGAAGATCGATGTGTCGCAGGTGGACGTGTCCATGAACGGCATCGAGCTGCAGGACCGCGAGTTCTTTGCCGCCGTCCGCGAAGGCCGCGAGCCCAACGCCAGCGTGGCCCAGGTGCTGCCTTGCTACGAGGTGCTGCACCAGCTGGAGCAGCAGCTGGAGTCCTGAAACCCGGGCCCTGCCGCCCACCCGGCCGGACCGCAGGGCCCGTCCTCTCCAGGTCGGGGCTGTCACAAAGTCTCACGCCGGCTCGTCAAAGGAATCAATCGGGCCCGCCGGGTCCGTTTCACCCGAGGCGATGCTGTGCAGAAACTTCCATTCACCTTCAATGCCCTGCGCCATGGCGCAGGGGCTGCCGCCACAGCCCTGGTGGCGGCCCTCGCGCTGGGCCCTGTCGCGCACGCGCAACCCATGGGCGGTGATGGCTTTGCGAGTGGTGCGGCCGTGGCCGCCATCGTGAAGGTTCCCAAACCCTGGTACGCCCCGCGCTTTGTCGTCACCCGCAAGATGCGCGATACGGTGGCGCAGTACCGGGCGCTGCCGGGCCTGGCCTACAAGGCCTATTCCTTCGCCCAAGCCGATGACCACTACGGTGGCCTCTACCTCTGGAAGGATCTGACCAGCGCCCGCGCCTGGTTCTCGCCCGAGTGGTTCGCCCGCGTCAAGAAGGAACGGGGCGCCGCGGCGGAGGTGCGCTTCTTTGAAGTTGTCGCGGCCTTGGATACCACCCCTGGCGGAACGCCCGCCGACCTCGACAGCCCTTCGGTGGCCACACTGTTGACCTCCCCGATCCCAGCGGGCAGCTCCAGGAGCCAGTGGGCTGGGGAATCGCAGGCGGCGCTTGCCACAGACCGACAAGTCCCGGGACTGCTGCGGCGCTACTTCGTGGTCACGGATGACGGTCGCCGCGGGCACATCACCCTGTGGCGTGACCCGGCCAGCGCGCGGCAGTGGTTGCATGGCGAGCAGGGCGGCCCAGGGGCTGGGATGACCGTGGAGTGGTTCGACACCCCCATCCTACTGCCCACCGCCCTGCCCGAGTACCAGCCCCGGATCCCTGGCTTGTGAGGCCGCCACATCATGAAGATCCTGGACCCCGGAACCGAAACGCTCAGCGCCGCGATCGCCGGCGATCTGGTGGCGCTCGACAAAGTGCTGTTGGCCATTCAGCCGGGCATCTACAACCTGGCCGTGCGCGTGCTGGGTCAGCGCGACGACGCAGCCGACGCGACGCAGGAGATCCTGCTCAAGGTGGTGACCCACCTGGGCAGCTTCAGAGCGGAGTCGGCCTTCGCCACCTGGGTCTGGCGCGTGGCCCACAACCACCTGATGACAGCGCGCACCCGCAGCGCCGAGGCGCCGCACGTGTCCCTGGAGGGTCTGGCCGAGCGGCTGGGGCTGGGCCTGGAATTGGCGGCCCATCTGGCGCAATCGCAAGCCGCACCCGCGATGCTGACGCCCGAGGACAAGCTCGAGGCACGTCAGATGGCGCTGGCCTGCACGCAGACCATGCTGATGGCCCTGGACCGCGAGCAGCGGCTGATCTACGTGCTCGACACGGTGTTCGATCTGCCTTCGAAGGAAGCCGCCGCGGTGATCGGGATCACCTCCGAAGCCTACCGCCAGCGCCTGTCCCGAACCCGCGCGCGCATGGACGCCTTCGTAGCCCGCCGCTGCGGACTGGCCAACCCCGAAGCGCCCTGCACCTGCGAACGCCAGCTGCCCGCCGTGCGACACGCCCGCGCGTCCGGCTTGGCCGGCAAGGCTCATATGGTGACCGTGTACCCGCAGGAGATGCAGGAGGCCGAGCGTCACTTTGCGGCCTTCTCCCGCGTCAGCGATGCCGCCGCGGTGTTTCGTGCACACCCGAACTACCGCGCGCCTGAGGCCATGCGTGCGGCGATCCGCACGGTGTTGACCCAGGAAGGGTTCATGCAGCGGGAGCAGCCCCAATGAGCGTCCGTACCGAGGCCTTCAGCCTCACCAACGACGATGTCATGACGCAGGACGGTTCAGGAGCCTTGTGGCTGCCGCCCACCTGCCGCGATCACTGAGAATGCCTGGCGCGGCATCACGCCGATTCCAGCCCAGGTTTTCGCCCCTGTCATGACACCTACGACGCCCCGTCCTCGCCGCATCGGCCCCTTCGAAGTGGCCCCCATCGCCCTGGGGTGCATGAACCTCAGCCACGCCTATGGCGCGCCGCCGCCGCCCGAGCAGGCCGAGCGCGTGTTGCTGCAGGCGCTGGACCTGGGCGTCAACCACTTCGACACCGCGGCGCTGTACGGCTTTGGTGCGAATGAGACGCTGGTGGGCCGCGTGCTCAAGCCCCACCGTTCGCGCATCGTGCTGGCCAGCAAGGGCGGCATGGCCGGGGTCAGCTTTCCGGACGGCGTCAAGCGCGTGATCGATGGCCGGCCCGAGGCCATCCGCCGCAACTGTGAAGACAGCCTGCAGCGCCTGGGCACGGACGTCATCGACCTGTACTACCTGCACCGCTGGGACAAGGCCGTGCCCATCGAAGACTCGGTGGGCGAGATGTCGCGCCTGGTGGAGCAGGGCAAGGTGCGGTTGCTGGGCCTGAGCGAGGTGTCGGCCGCCACCCTGCGCCGCGCCCATGCGGTGCACCCCATCGCTGCCGTGCAGACCGAGTACTCGCTGTGGACGCGCAACCCGGAGATCGCGGTGCTGCAGGCCTGCCGTGACATCGGCGCGGCGTTCGTGGCTTTCAGCCCCACGGCGCGGGCCTTCCTGACCGGCAAGCTGCGCGACGTGACCACGCTGGACGCCAAGGACATCCGCCGCAGCATGCCGCGCTTTGCGCCGGAGAACTACGCCTGCAACCTGGCGCTGCTGCCAGCCTACGAGGCGCTGGCGCAGGAGGCCGGCTGCACGCCAGTGCAACTGGCCCTGGCCTGGCTGCTGTCGCGCGGCGAGCATGTCATCCCGCTGCCGGGCACCACCAGCACGGGCCACCTGCGCGAGAACGTCGGTGCCTTGGATCTGCAGTTGTCCGCTGCTGTCCTGGCGCGGGCCGATGCGCTGATCAACCAGCACTCCGTGATGGGCGGGCGCTACGGCGCGCAGAGCGAGTCCGAGGTCGACACCGAGCGGTTCTGACCCGCTGGCGTAATCCCTCCGGCGGCCTTACCCGGCCGCTGCCTCCAGCCCCGAGCGGAAGTGGGCCTGCATGGTCTGACGCGCGGCTTCCGCGTCGCGCTTGAATAGCGCCTGCATCAGCGCCCGGTGCTCGGCCAGCGAGTCTTCGAGCCGCCCCTGCTTGAACAGCGAGTGGTGGCGGTTGAGCTTCATCATCTTGCGCAGGTCCTGCACCACCTGCACGGCCCAGCGGTTGCCGGCCATGTCCAGCAGCGCCATGTGGAACTGCTCGTTCGTGGCGAAAAAGGCGTCCCGGTGGTCCACCTGCGCCTCCAGCAGGGCATGCAGTTCGCTCAACCGGGCGCGCTGGCTTGATGTGGCGCCGGCCGCCACCTGGGCCGCCGCGTCGCTTTCCAGCAAGGCCAGCAGGTGGTACACCTGGGACACGTCGTCGCGTGACATCTCGGTGACGTAGGCGCCGCGTCGCACCTTCATCGTCACCAGGCCTTCCACCGCCAGCACCTTGAGCGCCTCACGCATGGGGGTGCGGCTGATGCCCCACTGCGCGCACAGCTTCAACTCGTCAATCCAACTGCCTGGCTCCAACTCGCGGGCGAAGATCTGCTGACGCAGCCGCTCGGCCACCTGCTCGTACAGCGCGGTGGGCGCCAGCATGCCGCCGCTGCTGGCCGGGATGGCGCTGGGGGAGCCAGCACGGGCGGAATCGGGTGGGGCGGTGGCGAGGTCGGCCATGGGGTGCAGGCGGGGTGGCTCGGCGAGGAGGGGCAGGGAAGGGTCAGATTGGTGTTGGTTTTGAATTTATAATTATGCATAATTCGGGATCTTCAGCCAAGCCCCTTCGGCCCAGCACTCCCACAGCAGCGACACAGGCCCGCGCATGAGCAACCCCACATCTCCCGAATTCAAGCCCGCCACCTTGGCGCAATGGCAGCAGGCCGCCGCCAAGTCCGCCCCCGGCGCAGACGTGTCGGCGCTGAACTGGGTGACCCCTGAGGGCCTGACGGTCAAGCCGCTGTACACGGCGGCCGATACGGCGGCGCTGCCGCACACCGACACGCTGCCCGGCTTCGAACCCTTCATCCGCGGCCCGCAGGCCACCATGTACGCCGTGCGCCCCTGGACCATCCGCCAGTACGCGGGCTTTTCCACGGCCGAGGACTCCAACGCTTTCTACCGCAAAGCCCTGGCCGCCGGCGGGCAGGGCGTGAGCGTGGCCTTCGATCTGGCCACGCATCGCGGCTACGACAGCGACCACCCCCGCGTCACAGGCGATGTCGGCAAGGCTGGCGTGGCCATCGATTCCGTCGAGGACATGAAGATCCTGTTCGACGGCATCCCGCTGGACAAGGTGTCGGTCAGCATGACCATGAACGGCGCCGTGCTGCCGGTGCTGGCAGGTTATGTGGTGGCCGCTGAGGAGCAAGGCGTTTCGCAAGACAAGCTGTCCGGGACCATCCAGAACGACATCCTCAAGGAGTTCATGGTCCGCAACACCTATATCTACCCGCCCGCGCCGAGCATGCGGATCATCGGCGACATCATCGAGTACACGGCCAAGCACATGCCGAAGTTCAACTCGATCAGCATTTCCGGCTATCACATGCAGGAGGCGGGGGCGAACCAGGCACTCGAGCTGGCCTTCACCCTGGCCGACGGCAAGGAGTACGTGAAGACGGCCCTGGCCAAGGGCCTGGACGTGGACGACTTCGCTGGCCGCCTGAGCTTCTTCTGGGCGATCGGGATGAACTTCTATCTCGAGATCGCCAAGATGCGCGCCGCCCGGTTGCTGTGGACGCGCATCATGAAAGGCTTTGGCGCACAGAACCCCAAGAGCTTGATGCTGCGCACCCACTGCCAGACCTCGGGCTGGAGCCTGACCGAGCAGGACCCTTACAACAACGTGGTGCGCACCACCATCGAGGCCATGGCGGCGGTGTTTGGCGGCACGCAGAGCCTGCACACCAACAGCTTCGATGAAGCCATTGCGCTGCCCACCGAGTTCAGCGCGCGCATCGCCCGCAACACCCAGCTCATCATCCAGGAAGAGACGCACATCACGAACGTGGTGGACCCCTGGGCTGGCAGCTACATGATGGAGACGTTGACCCAGCAGATGGCCGACCAGGCCTGGGCCCTCATCGAGGAGGTCGAGGCGATGGGCGGCATGACCAAGGCGGTGGACAGCGGCTGGGCCAAGCTCAAGATCGAGGCCAGCGCGGCGGAGAAGCAGGCCCGCATCGACTCCGGCAAGGACGTGATCGTGGGCGTCAACAAGTACCGCCTGAAGACGCAGGAGCCGGTGGACATCCTGCAGATCGACAACGTCAAGGTGCGCGAAGGGCAGATCGCGCGGCTGCAGCAGATCCGCGCCACGCGCGACACGGGCCGCGTGCAGGCCGCACTGGCCGCCTTGACCAATTGCGCTGGCTCGGGGCAGGGCAACCTCCTGGCTTTGTCTGTCGAGGCCATCCGCGCCCGTGCCACCGTGGGCGAGGTCAGCGATGCGCTGGAGAAGGTCTTCGGGCGCCACCGCGCCGACATCCAGAAGGTGACAGGCGTGTACGCAGCTGCTTATCAATCCGAGTACGACAGCGCCGAGGGCTGGGCCAAGCTGCAGCAGGAGATCGCCGCGTTCGGTGAGGCGCAGGGCCGCCGCCCGCGCGTGATGATCGCCAAGCTCGGCCAGGACGGTCATGACCGCGGCGCCAAGGTCGTGGCCACGGCCTTTGCCGACCTGGGCTATGACGTCGACATGGGCCCGCTGTTCCAGACGCCCGAGGAATGCGCCCGCCAGGCCATCGAGAACGACGTGCACGCCGTGGGGGTGAGCACCTTGGCCGCGGGGCACAAGACCCTGGTGCCCGCCATCATCCAGTCCCTCAAGGACCAGGGCGCCGACGACATCATCGTCTTCGTGGGCGGGGTGATTCCGCCCCAGGATTACGACTTCCTGTACCAGGCGGGGGTGAAGGGCATCTATGGTCCGGGCACGCCGATTCCCGTCAGCGCCAAGGACGTACTGGAGCAGATCAAGAAGGCGCTGGGCTGAGCTGGCGCGGTACGTTTGACATGAACCTGCTCGACAGCGTCCTGAACGGTGCAGGCCTGGTGCGCCGGCGTGCACTCGCCAAGGCCATCACGCTGCTGGAGTCCACCCGGCCCGACCACCGCGCCCAGGCCGATGAACTGCTGAATGCGCTGCTGCCGCACACCGGCGAGGCCTTTCGCCTGGGCATCAGCGGGGTGCCGGGCGTGGGCAAGAGCACCTTCATCGAGGCGCTGGGCCTGTTCCTGATCGAGCGAGGCCACCGCGTGGCCGTGCTGGCGGTGGACCCGTCATCGAGCGTGAGCGGCGGCTCCATCCTGGGCGACAAGACGCGCATGGAGCGCCTGAGCGTGGACCTGCGCGCGTTCATCCGCCCCAGCCCCACGGCGGGCAACCTCGGCGGCGTGACGGAGAAGACGCGCGAGGCGCTGCTGGTGTGCGAGGCGGCGGGATTCGATGTCGTCATCGTCGAGACCGTGGGCGTGGGCCAGAGCGAGACCGCCGTGGCTGGCATGACCGACATGTTCTGCCTGCTGCAACTGCCCAACGCCGGCGACGACCTGCAAGCCATCAAGAAGGGCGTGATGGAACTCGCCGATCTGGTGGCCATCAACAAGGCCGATCTGGACGCCGCCGCGGCCACCCGCGCCCAGGCCCAGATCACCAGCGCCTTGCGCCTGTTCGGCTTTCACGGCCGCGACGACCGGGCCCACCATGACGACACGATCTGGCACCCCCAGGCCTTGCAGCTCAGCGCCCTGCACGGCCAGGGCCTGGAAGACTTCTGGGCGGCGGTGAGCCGCTTTCGCGAACTGCAGACCGCCAGCGGGCGCCTGGCCGAGCGGCGCCATGCCCAGGACCAGGCCTGGATGTGGGAGCGCATCGAGGCCGGGCTGCGCCAGCGCTTCAAGACCCACGCGGCGGTGCGCGATGCGCTGCCCCGCATCACCGACGACGTTCGAGCCGGGCGCATGGCGGCCTCCGTGGCCGCCCGCCGCTTGCTCGACCTGATGAATTGACCGAGGAACGAGGAGACCCGTCCATGCACGACATCATTGAACAGCTCGAGCGCAAGCGCGGCGCCGCCCGCCTGGGGGGCGGCCAGAAGCGCATCGACGCACAACACGCCAAGGGCAAGCTCACCGCGCGTGAGCGGCTGGAGTTGCTGCTGGACGAAGGCAGCTTCGAGGAGTGGGACATGTTCGTTGAGCACCGCTGCGTGGACTTCGGCATGGCCGACAACAAGGTGCCCGGTGACGGCGTGGTCACGGGTTACGGCACCATCAACGGCCGCCTTGTCTTTGTCTTCAGCCAGGACTTCACCGTCTTCGGCGGCGCCTTGAGCGAGGCCCATGCCGAGAAGATCTGCAAGGTAATGGACCAGGCCATGAAGGTGGGCGCCCCGGTCATCGGCCTGAACGATTCCGGCGGCGCCCGCATCCAGGAAGGCGTGGCCTCGCTGGGCGGCTATGCGGAGGTGTTCCAGCGCAACGTCATGGCTAGCGGCGTGGTGCCGCAGATCAGCCTGATCATGGGCCCCTCGGCCGGCGGTGCGGTGTACTCGCCGGCCATGACGGATTTCATCTTCATGGTGCGTGACAGCGCTTACATGTTCGTCACCGGCCCTGAGGTCGTGAAGACCGTGACGCACGAGGAGGTCACTGCTGAGGAACTGGGCGGTGCGTCCACCCACACCACCAAGAGCGGCGTGGCCGACCTCGCTTTCGACAACGACGTGGAAGCGCTGCTGATGCTGCGCCGCTTCTTCAACTACCTGCCGCTGAACAACCGCGAGAAGCCGCCCGTGCGCCCGAGCATCGACCCGGCCGACCGCGTGGACCTGTCGCTGGACACCCTGGTGCCGGACAACCCCAACAAGCCCTACGACATCAAGGAGCTGATCCTGAAGGTGGTGGATGACGGGGACTTCTTCGAGCTGCAGCCCGACTACGCCAAGAACATCGTCATCGGCTTCGGCCGCATGGACGGCCGCAGCGTGGGCATCGTGGCCAACAACCCCATGGTGCTGGCCGGCTGCCTGGACATCAAGAGCAGCATCAAGGCCGCGCGCTTCGTGCGTTTCTGTGACGCCTTCAACATCCCCGTCGTCACCTTCGTGGACGTGCCTGGCTTCATGCCCGGCACTTCTCAAGAGTACGGCGGCATCATCAAGCACGGTGCCAAGCTGCTGTACGCCTACGCCGAATGCACCGTGCCCAAGGTCACCGTCATCACGCGCAAGGCCTACGGCGGCGCCTACGACGTGATGAGCTCCAAGCACCTGCGCGGCGACGTCAACCTGGCCTGGCCCAATGCCGAGATCGCGGTGATGGGCGCCAAGGGCGCGGTGGAAATCATCTTCCGTGAAGACAAGGGCGACCCCGCCAAGCTCGCCGCCCGGGAGGCCGAGTACAAGGCCCGCTTCGCCAACCCCTTCGTGGCCGGTGCGCGCGGCTACATCGACGACGTGATCCAGCCCCACGAGACGCGCAAGCGCATCTGCCGCAGCCTGGTGATGCTGAAGGACAAGAAACTGGAGAACCCGTGGAGGAAGCACGGGAACATTCCGCTGTGACGAGCTGTATGAACACTGTCATGCGTCACCGCAGCTACGAGCCTGGGCTGTGGGCCTCGCGAGATCGGGCGGCCCGGGCGTTTTGCTCCGTGTCCCCCGCGCTTTGCGCTCCTCCTTTTACCTACGCAAAACGCCCGGGCCACCCGATCTCCGAAAAGCGGCTTTCGTCAGCTCTCGCGCTCATTCGCTTCGCAGCGCAGGGCCTGGCCCGTCTGTCGCAGCGAAGTCAAGGAGGAGCCGGCCGCAGGCCGGCGGGGGACATGAGCGGAGATAGATGGGCCAGGCCCGGAGCGGGCTCAGCACCATCACGTCTGACATGACGCTGTCCCCAACAGCATCCAGGAATTAGAAGAAGGACCACGAAATGTTCACCAAGATCCTGATCGCTAACCGCGGAGAAATCGCCTGCAGAGTGATCAAGACCGCACGCAAGATGGGCATCGCCACCGTGGCGGTGTATTCCGAAGCCGACAAGGACGCGCGGCACGTGGAGCTGGCTGACGAGTCCGTGCTGCTGGGCCCGGCGCCCAGCCGCGAGAGCTACCTCGTGGCCGACAAGATCATCGCCGCGTGCAAGGCCACCGGCGCGCAGGCCGTGCACCCCGGCTATGGCTTCTTGTCGGAGAACGAAGACTTCGCGCGCCGGGTGGAAGAAGAAGGCATCGTCTTCATCGGCCCCAAGCACTACAGCATCGCGGCCATGGGCGACAAGATCGCCTCGAAGAAGCTGGCCAATGAAGCCAAGGTCAGCACCATCCCGGGCTGGAACGACGCCATCGAGTCGCCCGAGCGCGCGCTGGAGATCGCGCGCGGCATTGGCTACCCGGTGATGATCAAGGCCAGCGCCGGTGGCGGTGGCAAGGGCCTGCGCGTGGCCTTCAACGACAAGGAGGCCTTCGAGGGCTTCTCGTCATGCCGCAACGAGGCGCGCAACAGCTTTGGAGACGACCGCGTCTTCATCGAGAAGTTCGTCGAGCAGCCGCGCCACATCGAGATCCAGGTGTTGGGCGATGCACACGGCAACGTGGTCTACCTGCACGAGCGCGAATGCTCCATCCAGCGCCGGCACCAGAAAGTGATCGAGGAGGCCCCCAGCCCCTTCATCAGCGACGACACGCGCCGCGCCATGGGCGAGCAGGCCGTGGCGCTGGCCAAGGCCGTGAAGTACCAGAGCGCCGGCACGGTGGAGTTCGTCGTCGGCAAGAACCAGGACTTCTACTTCCTGGAGATGAACACCCGGCTGCAGGTGGAGCACCCGGTGACCGAGTGCATTACAGGGGTCGATCTGGTGGAGCAGATGATCCGCGTGGCCGCTGGTGAGCCGCTGCCCTTCACGCAGGAACAGATTCCCCGCCAGGGTTGGGCCATGGAGTGCCGCATCAACGCCGAAGACCCGTTCCGCAACTTCCTGCCCTCCACCGGGCGTCTGGTGCGCTACCAGCCCCCGGCGGCTGACCTGGAGCAGGGCACGGTCACGCTGTCCGGGCCCGCCTACGACAACGGCCACTTTGGCGGCGTGCGCGTAGACACGGGGGTCTACGAAGGCGGCGAGATCCCCATGTTCTACGACTCGATGATCGCCAAGCTCATCGTGCACGGGCGTGACCGCCATGAGGCCATTGCCAAGATGCGCGAGGCGCTCAATGGCTTCGTCATCCGCGGCGTGTCCAGCAACATCCCCTTCCAGGCTGCGCTGCTGGCGCACTCGAAGTTCGTCTCGGGCGACTTCAACACCGGCTTCATCGCCGAGCACTACGCTGGCGGCTTCCGCGCCGAGGACGTGCCGCACGACGACCCGCAGTTCCTGGTCGCTCTGGCGGCGGCCGCCTACCGCCGCTACCGCGAGCGCGCCGCCGGCATCACCGGGCAACTGGACGGTCACGGTGTGCGCATTGGCGAGGACTTCGTCGTCGTGGTCAAGGGCGCGGCCGGCGCCCACCGCCAGGTGCCGGTCCGGCTCGAAGCCGCCGGTCAGATCACCGTGCAGGTGGGTGACAAGCGCTATGTCGTGGCGCAGGACTGGACCTTCGGCGGCATCCGCGCCAGCGGCTCCTGCAACGGCAAGCACTTCACCGCGCAAATCGAGCGCGAGGGCCTGTGGACCCGCGTGTCCCACAACGGCCTGCGCATCGAGGCCATGGTGTTGAACGCCCGCGCCGCCGAGCTGCAGCGCCTCATGCCCTACAAGGCCCCGGCCGACATGAGCAAGTTCCTGCTCTCGCCCATGCCCGGCCTGCTGGTGGATATCGCCGTCAAGCCGGGCCAGGCCGTGCTGGCCGGTGAGCGCCTGGCGGTCATCGAGGCCATGAAGATGGAGAACATCCTCACCGCCGCGCAGGACGGCACTGTGGGCGAACTCCTGGCTGCCAAGGGCGAGAGCCTGGCCGTGGACCAGCCCATCCTGAAGTTCGCCTGACCGCCCCGGAGCCCCTCATGAGCACCCCCAAACCCTTTCGCATCCTGGGCATCCAGCAGATCGCCATCGGCGGGCCTGACAAGCAGCGCCTGAAGTCCCTGTGGGTGGACATGCTGGGCCTGACGGTCAAGAGCACCTTCGTGAGCGAGCGCGAGAACGTCGACGAAGACATCTGCGCCCTGGGGCAGGGCCCCACCGCCGTGGAGGTGGACCTGATGCAGCCGCTGGACCCGGAGAAGAAGCCGGCCGTGCACACCACGCCGCTCAACCACGTGGGCCTGTGGGTGGACGACCTGCCCAAGGCGGTGGAGTGGATGAGCGCCCACGGCGTGCGCTTTGCGCCCGGTGGTATCCGCCAGGGCGCTGCCGGCCACGACATCTGCTTCATCCACCCCAAGGGCAACGACGAGTTCCCGGTGGGCGGCGAGGGCGTGCTGATCGAGCTGGTGCAGGCGCCGGCGGATGTGGTGGCGGCGCTGCGGTGACCGCCAGCTTTATGCCGCGGTGCATGGATCCCAAAAAGGACGCCGGAACCGCAAGACGCTGTTCGGATTCCTTCACCACCGGCCTTGGGCGGCGGAGCATCTTGTGAGCATTCCGGTATCGGCTGCGCGCGCAGCCTTCTGGCTGGCCGCCCTGGCCGTGCTGGTGCTCATGCTCCTGCCTGCGGAGCACGTGCAGCGCCTGCCCTTGAACTTCTGGGACAAAGCCCAGCATGCACTGGCCTTTGGCGTGCTCACGCTCTTGGGCCTGCTCGCGTGGCCGCAGCGGCAGCATCGCCTGCGCCTGCTGGTGGGCCTGGTGGTCTACGGCGGCGGCATCGAGTGGGCGCAGCACCTCACGGGCTGGCGCCATGGCGATTGGGCGGATTGGGCGGCGGATTCGGCAGGCGTGGCCCTGATGGCTGCGCTGGCCCTGGCCAGACGCCGTCGGTCCTGAGTGGGGGTCTGTCCGAGGGCCGCGTCGAATCCGCCACAATGCGCAGCTTCGCTTTTGCCGCGCCACCATGCCCGCCCGCACCCTCTACGACAAGCTGTGGGACGAACACGTCGTCCACACCGAAGAAGACGGCACCTCGGTGCTGTACATCGACCGCCACCTCGTGCATGAGGTCACCAGCCCGCAGGCCTTCGAGGGGCTGCGCATCGCCGGGCGCAAGGTCTGGCGGGTGAGTTCGGTGGTGGCCACGGCCGACCACAACACGCCCACCACGGGCTGGGCCGACGGGTACGACGGCATCCGCGACCCGATCTCCAAGCTGCAGGTGCAGACGCTGGACGCCAACATCAAGGCGTACGGCGCGGCGGCGTACTTCCCGTTCCTGGACAAGCGCCAGGGCATCGTGCACGTCATCGGGCCGGAGCAGGGCGCCACGCTGCCGGGGATGACGGTGGTGTGCGGTGACTCCCACACCTCCACCCACGGCGCCTTCGGCGCGCTGGCGCACGGTATCGGCACCAGCGAAGTGGAGCATGTGCTGGCCACGCAAACGCTGCTGGCCAAGAAAGCGAAGAACATGCTGGTCAAGGTGGAAGGCACGCTGCAGCGCGGCTGCACCGCCAAGGACATCGTGCTGGCCATCATCGGGCGCATCGGCACGGCTGGCGGCACCGGCTACACCATCGAGTTCGGCGGTGCGGCCATCCGTTCGCTCAGCATCGAAGGCCGTATGACGGTGTGCAACATGGCCATCGAGGCGGGCGCCCGCGCCGGCCTGGTGGCCGTGGACGACAAGACCATCGACTACGTGAAGGGCCGGCCCTTCGCCCCGGGCACGGACGCTGCCACCGGCCGCTTTGCAGGCGGCCCGGAATGGGACAGCGCCGTGGCCCACTGGCGCTCCCTGCACTCGGATGCCGATGCCGTGTTCGACGCCGTAGTGGAACTGGACGCCACCCAGATCCGCCCCCAGGTCACCTGGGGCACCAGCCCCGAGATGGTGCTGTCCATCGAAGACCGTGTGCCCGACCCCGACAAGGAGAAGGACGCCGTCAAGCGCGGTGCCATCGAGCGCGCGCTCACGTACATGGGCCTCACGCCCAACAAGCCGATCGCCGACATCGTGATCGACAAGGTGTTCATTGGCTCCTGCACCAACAGCCGCATTGAAGACCTGCGCGAAGCCGCCGCCGTGGTGCGCAGGGCGGGCGGGCGCGTGGCCTCCAACGTCAAGGTGGCGATGGTGGTGCCGGGCTCGGGCCTGGTGAAGGCGCAGGCCGAGGCCGAAGGGCTGCACGAGGTGTTCCGCGGTGCGGGCTTCGAGTGGCGCGAGCCCGGCTGCAGCATGTGCCTGGCCATGAACGCCGACCGCCTGGAGCCCGGCGAACGCTGCGCTTCCACCAGCAACCGCAACTTCGAAGGCCGGCAGGGCGCCGGTGGGCGCACCCATCTTGTCAGCCCGGCGATGGCTGCGGCCGCCGCCCTGGCGGGCCATTTCGTCGACGTGCGCCGCATCGCCTGAGGACCGAGCACCATGCAAGCCTTCACCCTCCACAAGGGGCTCGTCGCCCCCATGGACCGCGAGAACGTCGACACCGACGCCATCATCCCCAAGCAGTTCCTGAAGTCCATCGCCCGCACGGGCTTCGGCCCCAACCTGTTTGACGAGTGGCGCTACCTGGACAAGGGCGAGCCCGGGCAAGACCCGGCCGCGCGCAAGCCCAACCCGGACTTCGTACTCAACCAGCCGCGCTACCAGGGCGCCTCGGTGTTGATTGCGCGGCGCAACTTCGGTTGCGGCTCAAGTCGCGAGCACGCCCCCTGGGCGCTGGACCAGTACGGCTTTCGGGCCATCCTGGCGCCGAGCTTTGCCGACATCTTCTTCTCCAACTGCTTCAAGAACGGGCTGTTGCCCATCGTGCTGCCGGAAGAGCAGATCGCCCGCCTCTTCGATGAGGTCAAGGGCTTCGTGGGTTACAGCCTCACCATCGACCTGCCGCGGCAGCTGGTCCTCAAACCCGACGGCAGTGAACTGCCCTTCGAGGTGCAGCCTTTTCGCAAGTACTGTCTGGTCAACGGCTTTGACGACATCGGTCTCACGCTGCGACATGCCGACAAGATCAAGGCCTTCGAGGCCGAACGCCTGACCCGCATGCCCTGGCTGGCCCAGACCCGAGGAGCTTGAAGACATGAAGATCGCCATCCTGCCCGGAGACGGCATCGGCACCGAGATCATGGCCGAGGCCGTGAAGGTGCTCGGCGCGCTGGATCTGACCTTCGAGACCGAAACCGCCCTGGTGGGCGGCGTGGCCTATGACGCCCACGGCCACCCGCTGCCCGAGTCCACGCTCAACCTGGCCAAGGCGGCCGACGCCGTGCTGTTCGGCGCCGTGGGCGACTGGAAGTACGACAAGCTCGAGCGTCAGTACCGTCCCGAGCAGGCCATCCTGGGCCTGCGCAAGCACCTGGGGCTGTTTGCCAACTTTCGCCCGGCCATCTGTTACGAGCAGCTGACCCATGCCTCCAGCCTCAAGCCCGAGCTGGTGGCGGGCCTGGACATCCTCATCATCCGCGAGCTCACCGGCGACATCTACTTCGGCCAGCCGCGCGGCCGCCGCACCGCGTTGGACGGGCACTTCCCCGGCGCGGAGGAGGCCTTCGACACCATGCGCTACTCCCGCCCGGAGATCGAGCGCATCGCCCACGTCGCCTTCCAGGCCGCGCGCAAGCGCTCCGGTGGGAAGGGTGGCAAGGTCACCAGCGTGGACAAGGCCAACGTGCTGGAGACCTTCCAGTTCTGGAAGGACGTGGTCACCGAGGTCCACAAGGACTACCCGGACGTCACGCTCGAGCATATGTACGTGGACAACGCTGCGATGCAGCTCGTCAAGGCGCCCAAGCAGTTGGACGTGGTGGTCACGGGCAACATGTTCGGCGACATCCTGTCGGACGAGGCGGCCATGCTCACGGGCTCCATCGGCATGCTGCCCTCGGCCTCGCTGGACAAGCACAACAAGGGCTTGTACGAGCCCAGCCACGGCAGCGCGCCGGACATCGCCGGTAAGGGTGTTGCAAACCCGCTGGCTACAATCTTGTCTGCTGCCATGATGCTTCGCTACTCGCTCAACCAACCCGAAGCGGCCGACCGTATCGAGTCTGCCGTCAAGGCCGTGCTCTCGGCCGGCCTGCGCACGGGTGACATCTGGAGCGAAGGCACGCAGCGCGTGGGCACGCGCGAGATGGGTGACGCCGTCGTTGCCGCGCTCACCGGCAAAACCATCACCACTACCACCAAGAGCTAGCGGCTCTCGGATCGTCTCGCCCCCTCTCCTGGACCCCGGCGACACGAGCCGGGGGCACACCGGGGTCCAGACACACTGGAAAGGCGAACTGAAATGAGACTCGTAGGATTGGTTGGCTGGCGCGGCATGGTGGGCTCCGTGCTCATGGACCGCATGCAGGCCGAGGGTGATTTCGGGCTGATCGAGCCGCTCTTCTTCTCCACCTCCAACGCCGGCGGCGCTGCCCCGGCCCTGGCGAAGAACGAGACGACGCTGCAAGACGCGCACGACATCGCGGCTCTGAAGCGCTGCGACATCATCATCACCGCCCAGGGCGGCGACTACACCACCGAGGTGTTCCCCAAGCTGCGCGCCGCGGGCTGGGCCGGACACTGGATCGATGCGGCCTCCACGCTGCGCATGAAGGAAGACGCCGTCATCATCCTGGACCCGGTGAACATGCCCGTCATCCGCCGCGCGCTGGACGCCGGCGGTCGCAACTGGATCGGTGGCAACTGCACGGTCAGCTGCATGCTCATGGGCGTGGGCGCGCTGTACAAGGCGGGCCTGGTGGAGTGGATGAGCACCCAGACCTACCAGGCGGCCTCGGGCGGCGGCGCGCAGCACATGCGCGAGCTGCTGACGCAATACGGCACGCTGAATGCCGAGGTCAAGGCCCTGCTGGCCGACCCCAAGAGCGCCATCCTGGAGATCGACCGTCAGGTCATCGCCAAGCAGCGTGCACTGTCAGCCGACGAGACGGCCCACTTCGGCGTTCCCCTGGGCGGCTCGCTCATCCCCTGGATCGACAAGGACCTGGGCAACGGCCAGAGCAAGGAAGAGTGGAAGGGCATGGCCGAGACCAACAAGATCCTCGGCCAGGGCGAGGGCTTCGGCTTGCCCGCCGTGCCGGTGGACGGTTTCTGCGTGCGCGTGGGCGCCATGCGCTGCCACAGTCAGGCCCTGACCTTCAAGCTCAAGAAGGACGTGCCGCTGGCCGATATCGAGGCCATGATCGCAGCCGACAACGCTTGGGTGAAGGTGGTGCCCAACACCCGTGAAGCCACGCTGCGCGACCTCACACCCGTGGCGGTGACCGGCACCATGACCATTCCCGTGGGCCGGCTGCGCAAGATGGCCATGGGCCCCGAGTACCTGGGGGCCTTCACCATCGGCGACCAACTGCTTTGGGGCGCGGCCGAGCCGCTGCGGCGCATGCTTCGCATCCTGCTGGAGCGTTGACCCTGGGGCGCCTCTGGCGCCCCAGCGTTTCGGGTACGCTTGACGGGTAGAGCCGTTTTGCGCATTGGGGCGGCCTGACAGACTTTCGCCGGAGGACTCTTGACCGCTGCATCCACACCTCTCCAGCCGCTGCCTCGGGGCTTTCAGGGCCTGCGATGGCCGCTGCTGGCGCGCGTTGGGGCGGCCGGGTTGCTGGCGGCCGCCTGCCTGTTGGGCAACGGTGCCGCCCATGCCCTGGGGTTCGGCAGGCTGAGTGTGCAATCGTTCCAGGGGCAGCCGCTGAAGGCGCAGATCCAGGTGACCAGCCTGTCACCGGCAGAGCAGGCCTCGCTGCAGATGCGCGTGGCCTCGCCGGCGGTGCACCGGGCGGCGGGCCTTGTGGTCGATGACGTGTTGTCGAGCCTGAGGGCTGAATTGGTGCGCCAGTCCGACGGCAGTTTCGTCGTCGAGCTCCGGTCTGACCGGCCGGTGGGCAATGTCTACGTCGACCTGATCCTGGAGGCGCGCTGGGCCAGCGGCCAGCGTCTCATGGGCTACACCCTGCTGGTCAGCCCGGAAGGCACCCCGCCGCCGCCCGTGGCACAGGTAAGCCCGGTGATCGGTGCCGGCGCTGCCCCCGTGGGCTCCAGTGGGGCGGCCGCAGGTGTGGCGGCTCGGACCTCGGATCACGTCGTGAAGTACGGCGAAACCCTGTCCGAGCTGGCGCAGCAGTACCGGCCGAATGACGTGTCGCTGGACCAGATGCTGGTGGCCCTGTACCAGGCCAACCCCCAGGCGTTCATGGGCGAGAACATGAACCGGCTGAAGTCCGGTGCCGTGCTCAAGCTGCCTGGCGCCGAGGCAACGCGGGCCGTGCCGCCCGTGCCAGCGCGTGAGCTGATCGAGGCGCACAGCGCAGACTTCGGCGCCTACCGCTCACGCCTGGCCAGCCAGGTGCGGGACGCGGCCGCGTCCGAGACGGCGGCTTCGCGCCAGGCGCGAGGACAGGTGCAGGCCCGTGTGCAGGACCGCAAGGACGGCGCCGCGCTCACGCCAGACCAGCTCAAGCTGTCCCAAGGCGGGGTGAAGGCCGCCAGCTCCCCAGAGGCCGCCGTGTCGCGCGAGGCCGCTGCCCGCGAGGCCGCGCAGCGCGAGGCCGAGCTGGCGCGAAACGTCCAGGCCCTGAAGCAACTGCAGCAGATGGCCGGCGCATCCTCGGTGGCCGCCGGCGGCCAGCCCGCGGATGCCGCTTCGGTACCTGGCGCCGGGCCCACCGTCGCGGTGCAGGTGCCGGCAGCCGCCTCCACGGTGGCAGCCGCTTCGGCCGCCGCCTCGGCGGCTTCTGGCCTGGCAGTCATCACGGTTGAAGAACCCGGCTGGCTGCAGCGACTGCTCGCCAGCCCGTGGACCGTACCAAGCGCTGCCGCGCTCGTGGTTCTGATGGCGCTTTGGGGGGGCTACAGACTCTGGCGTGGCCGTCGCGAGGAAGAGGCCTCGGCCGCACAGCTTCAGTCTCCCGCACTGGCCCCCGAGGAACCGGAGCCCGAAGCCTTCCCCGTGGCAGAGATGCCAGAAGCAGTGGAAGAGGTTGCCATCGCGGGAGACCTGGACCCCGGGGCCGAGGCTGACGTGCATCTGGCCTATGGCAGCGACGAGCGCGCGGCGGCCGTCCTGCGCACGGCCATCGAGGAGCGGCCGGAGCGCCTGGACCTGCGCATCAAGCTGCTCGAAGTGCTGTTTCTGCAGCGTGATTCCATGTCCTACGAGCCTCTGGCGCTTCAAGTGCAGCAGATGACCGATGGCCAGGGCTCCATGTGGGAACACGTGAAGGCCATGGGCCGGGAAATGGACCCGCACAACCCGCTGTATGGCGGCAAAGAAGCGGATGTTTCGGGATACGAGTCCATCCCTGAAGAGGGCGAGCCTGAGTTTGATGTCAACGGAGAGCCGATCAGGAAGCCAGAACTGGACCTGGAGGGTTACGGCGACGGGGATGCCCCGGGCATGCCAGCGCTGGACGCAGAGTCCGTCGCTTCGGAGGCCGCACCTCCCCTTGACCTCGAGGGCACTCCTACCGTATCCCCTGAACTGGACCTCAATGCCTACGGCACCGCCCAGGACGAGGAGAAGTCACCCGAGCTGGACTTCGGCGAGGCCCTGCCCAGCGATTCCGGTCCGGAGCCGGAGTACGAGGTCGTGGAGCCGGAGAAGTACGGTATCGAATTGGGTGATCCTCTGGAAGCGCGAAAGCGCGAACTTGACCAGGGAGAAGCCAGCGGCTTCGAGCGGCCGCCCGTGGACGTCCCTCAAGTGGACCTCGTTGAGGAGGCAAGCGCTGTCGACGACGTGAGCCGGCCGCCGCCGCCGCCGCCAGACTTGAACCACCCGCTGGAGCGCAAGCTGATCCTGGCCAAGGAATTCCTGGAGATCGGAGACCTGGAAGGCGCCCGCGACCTGCTGGACGAGGTGTACGCTCAGGCCACCGGCCCCTTGAAGGACAGCGCGAGCCTGTTGCTCGACACCATGAATTGAGGCGTCGCGACCACTGCGCCCTGTCGCAATGAACAGCCCCCAGCGTCTGGCCCTGGGTGTGGCCTACGAGGGACGGCGCTTCCACGGCTGGCAATCCCAGCCCGGCGGTCAAACAGTGCAGGACCATCTGGAAAACGCCCTGGCGCGTTTTGCGGATGGTCCCGTGACCACCGTCTGCGCCGGGCGCACAGACACTGGCGTGCACGCGCTCCAACAGGTGGTGCACCTGGACGCTCCCGTGCAGCGCGACCTGTTTTCCTGGGTGCGTGGCACCAATCGATTCCTGCCGTCGGACATCGCGGTCCAGTGGTGCCGCGAGGTGCCAGCGGGTTTCCATGCCCGCAACAGCGCCCGAGGGCGCCGCTACCGTTATCTGCTGCTGGAGTCTGCCGTCCGGCCAGCCTTGGAAGCGGGGCGCTGTGGATGGGTGTTCAGGCCGTTGGATGGGCAGGCCATGCAGCGCGCCGCCGCCCATTTGCTGGGTGAGCACGATTTCAGCGCCTTTCGCGCGGCAGCCTGCCAGGCGCACACGCCCGTCAAGACATTGCGTCAGTTGGACATCACCCGCCACGGCGCCTACTGGCGCTTCGACTTCGAGGCCAGCGCTTTCCTGCACCACATGGTGCGCAACATCATGGGTTGCCTGGTGGCCGTGGGCGCGGGTGCCAAGCCCCCCGATTGGGTGGCCGACGTGCTGGCCTCGCGCAGCCGCCAGGCCGCCGCCCCCACCTTCGCCCCAGACGGTCTTTACTTCGTCGGCCCGCACTACGATGCAGCCTATGGCCTGCCCGAGCGCACTTCGGCCATGGACTGGATGCCCTGAGACTCATGCCGATGCACGCTGAAGTCCCCACTCCGCACCGTACCCGGATCAAGATCTGCGGCCTCACCCGTGAGGCCGATGTGGACGCCGCCGTGGAGGCGGGCGCCGATGCCATCGGTTTCGTGCTCTACCCGAAGAGCCCGCGCGCCGTCTTGGCTCAGCGGGCGGGCGCGCTGGCACGGCGACTGCCGCCCTTCGTGACGCCGGTGCTGCTCTTCGTCAACGCCGCTGCGCAGGAGATCGAGGCCGCCGTGCAGGCCGTGCCCCACGCCTTGCTGCAGTTTCACGGCGACGAGACGCCGGTGCAGTGCCGTGCGCCAGCCAGGCCTTACCTGCGGGCCGTGCGCATGGGCCCGGGAGTCGATTTGCTAGACTGCTGCGCATCATTTTCAGACGCCCAGGCCTTGCTGCTCGACGCCCATGTCGAGGGCTACGGCGGTGGCGGCAAGGTGTTCGATTGGTCGCTCGTTCTCCCCGGCGTGGCTTGTCGGCTCGTTTTGTCTGGTGGGTTGAATCCTGCAAACGTGACCGATGGGATGCTTCGCGTCCGGCCCTGGGCCGTTGACGTGAGCTCCGGCGTGGAAGCAGCCAAGGGCGTCAAGGACGCCGTGCTGATGCGCCGGTTCTGCCAGGCGGTGCGCGCTGCCGATGTCCTCGCGACGTCGACGGCTGCCTGACCGGCCAGCCCCCGAACCCTTGCATTCCAGACCACCATGTTGAACTATCACCAACCCGATGCCCGCGGGCATTTCGGGCCCTATGGCGGCACCTTCGTTGCTGAAACCCTGATCCACGCGCTGGACGAATTGCGCGAGGCCTACGACGCCGCCCTGAAGGACCCGGCCTTTATGGCCGAGTTCCGCTACGAACTCGCACACTTCGTCGGCCGCCCCAGCCCGATCTACCACGCCGCCCGCATGAGCCGGGAGATCGGTGGCGCGCAGATCCACTTCAAGCGCGAGGACCTCAACCACACCGGCGCACACAAGGTCAACAACACCATCGGCCAGGCGCTGCTGGCGCGGCGCATGGGCAAGCCGCGGGTGATTGCCGAGACCGGTGCCGGCCAGCACGGTGTGGCCACCGCCACCATCTGCGCGCGCTATGGGCTGGAGTGCGTCGTCTACATGGGCAGCGAAGACGTCAAGCGCCAGTCGCCCAACGTCTACCGCATGAAGCTGCTGGGCGCCACCGTGGTGCCGGTGGAGTCCGGCAGCAAGACGCTGAA
>Ga0315907_10000714_pt1 | contig 46768 bp, 45 predicted proteins | sample LakEriMetagenome_3_FD_203525 | JGI IMG/M metagenome (GOLD analysis project Ga0315907, IMG submission 203525) | Freshwater fungal communities from buoy surface, Lake Erie, Ohio, United States - Buoy 12 MA123 | ecosystem: Environmental > Aquatic > Freshwater > Lake > Lake biofilm | place: USA...
CTCAGCCAATTCAGGTTGTTTGCCGTCTAATGAATAAATAGCCATTGGAGTCCTCTCAATTTGGGGCGCAAAGCCTACATTGTAGGCAAGCCTAAAATAGCGCATGGCGACCGCAGAATTAGCCCCACACCTCACACATCCCGCTCACTTGAGGCAGGCTGTTTTGGCCCCATTGTTGGCGCAAAATGCCGTTCAAAAGGCGGAGTTGACCTTGTCTCTCAAAGAAGACATGCCCATCTTTGTCGATGTGGTGGTGCAAGACCCCGGCGGCATTCCTGGGCGGCCTGCGAAGCCAGAGCTGGTGTCGCACACCGCATTGAAGTCAAAACCTTTGACCACCCCCGAAGGCAGGGCTGTCTTGCTTCACGCCATTGCCCACATTGAACTCAATGCCATCGATTTGGCTTTGGATGTGGTGTGGCGCTTTCAGGGCATGCCTGCTGATTTTTACAAAGACTGGGTTCAAATTGCCAAAGAAGAAGCCAAGCATTTTTTGCTTCTTCAAAAGCATTTGGTCAGCATGGGTTTTGACTATGGCGACTTTCCGGCTCATCACTCCCTTTGGGAAATGGCAGAACGAACACGCACCGATATTTTGGCTCGCATAGGGCTTGTGCCACGCACCATGGAGGCGCGCGGGCTCGATGCCTCACCCGGCGTGAGAAATAAATTAATCAGCGCAGGTGACCTGGCAGCTGGTCGCATTTTGGACATTATTTTGAAAGATGAAATTGGTCATGTTGCAGCGGGCAATCGCTGGTACCGACATGTCTGCCAAGAAAGAGGGCTAGACCCGATTGGCACTTATCGCGACTTGATCAAACAATACGACGCGCCCAAACTGAAGTCGCCTTACAACCTAGAAGCCAGACGCCTGGCAGGCTTCGAGGAAGAAGAGTTGATTTATTTAGCAGCCAATGGCTTGTAAGCCAACCCACTGAAAGTAATTCATGCAAATTAACCATAGCTTCAAGGGATTTCCTGGCCATCACACGCCCGTCGATATTTCAGAAGTTGGATTGCAAAAGTGGAATGTGCTGAAGGGTGACTTGCCATTGCCATTGGCCGTCATCAAAGAAAAAGCCCTTCAGCATAATTTGCATTGGATGAAAGATTTTTGCGAAAAACGCCAATTGGACATCGCGCCCCACGGCAAAACAACCATGTCACCAGAGTTGTACGCACGGCAAGTAGAGGCTGGCGCTTGGGGCATCAGCTTTGCCAACGTCTTTCAAGCAAGTTTAGGAATTCGGCACGGCATTCAACGCATCATCATTGCCAATCAAGTTTATCAACATGCCGATCTGGAAGCACTGAGTGTTTTGCTGGAAACTTATCCCGACGTTCGGGTTTATTTTTTGGTGGACTCGGCAGAGCAAATTGATGCCATTCAAAAGTGGCGATCGGCGAGTCGATCCAACATCGCTTTCACCGTATTGATTGAGCTTGGCATAGAAGGCAAACGGACGGGTTGCCGAGAGCACTCACAGGCCATGGCTTTGGCCCGAATCATCAAAGCCACCTCTGGGCTTTTGCTGTGTGGCATTGAATGCTATGAAGGCGCATTGGCCACCTGCAACCATGAACACGATCAAGCATCGGTCACGGCCCTCATGGGCCGGGTCCAACAACTGGCCATCGCCTGTGAAAAAGAAAATTTATTTGAAAACGACGAAATTCTTTTAACGGCCGGCGGCTCTGCCATCTTTGACCTCGTAGCTCAGCACCTCAAACCCCAACTTAACTTACCCACCAGAGGCATTTTGAGGTCTGGCTGCTACCTCACGCACGACCATGTGCAATATCGCAAGATGCTGAAGTGCGTTGGCGAAAGACTTCAACTGACTGAAACTCTCAGGCCCGCATTAGAGGTCATCAGCAGTGTGCAGTCTTGCCCTGAACCTGGCTTGGCCCTTCTCACCATGGGCAAGCGGGATGTTTCCTACGACATGGATTTACCCGTTGCCATTTGGCGTGCCAACTTGGGCGATCAAGAGGTCTCAGGGGTGCCATCTCATTGGGAAATCACGGCCTTGAACGATCAACACGCCTACCTTCAATTCAACCCAGCAGCTTCTGTATCAGAGCAGCCCCATGTGGGGCAATTGATTGGCAGCGGCATTTCGCACCCTTGCACCACATTTGACAAGTGGCGGTGGATGCCGATTGTCGATGATCACTACGCAGTCATGAGCGCTGTTTCTATTCGCTTCTAGCCATCGGCACTTCACCCAAATGGGTGATGCTGATTCACCCGTTTGGGTGATCCTGATTCACCCCCTCGGATGGTGCTTGGCGTGTAAATTTTTCAATCTTTCACGGGCCACATGCGTGTAGATGGTGGTAGTCGAGATATCTGCGTGCCCCAGCAAGACCTGAACCGACCTTAAATCTGCACCATGGTTCAGCAGGTGTGTGGCAAACGCGTGTCTTAAGGTGTGTGGCGACAAGGGTGCTGTGATGCCAGACAACACAGCGTACTTTTTAATCAACTGCCAAAACATGATGCGCGACATGGCTGTTCCTGCTTTGGGGCCGCTGGTGGTCACAAACAAATCGTCTGTTTGCTTGGCACCCAATAAGGCACCGCGTGCGTTTTGCATGTAATCCGTCAAACTGTCTCGGGCCATATCGCCAAAAGGCACCAGCCGTTCTTTGCTGCCTTTTCCCATGATGCGAAGCACCCCCTCATTCAAAGACACATGCAAGGTTTTGAGTTTGACCAACTCGGTCACTCGCAAACCACTGGCGTACAACAACTCCAGCATGGCTTTATCGCGCAAACCAAGGGCGGTATTCGCATCGGGTGCAGACAGCAAGGCATCAACTTGCTCTTCCGACAAAGTTTTGGGAACTCGCAAGGCTTGCTTAGCAGCCAGCATTCTGAGAGTGGGGTCAACTTCGACAATACGCTCACGCAGTGCCCAACGGTAATAACGTTTAAAAACCGTTAAACGCCGATTGGCTGAGGTGGCTTTGGAAAGGCTGTGGCGCGCGGCAAAATAAGCTTGCAAATGCAACTCTTGGACCGCATTGAAGGATATTCCTGAGCTTTGACTGAGCCAATCCGCCAAGGCCGTCAAATCACGGCGGTATGCGGCCAAAGTATTGGCCGACAAGCCGTCTTCTAGCCAAACCGCATCAACAAAGCGGTCGATGGCGGCTTGACTGTCAGAGCTCATTAGTCGAGCCGGAGTTTTTGAGTGTCCACCACATTTTTGTAGACATCAAATTCAGCTTTAATTTGAGCAGCAAACTGCTCAGGTGTGTTGGCAATGACGATAGAGCCGGTGTCTTCAATGCGCTTGCGAACAGCCGGGTCTTCTAAGGCCTTTTTCACGCCACTGCTCACCTTGTCAATCACTTCTTTAGGCAAATTCTTCGGACCCAAAATGCCGTAGTAAGCCATTCGGTTGACGGGCTCCAAACCAACTTCTTTGAACGTGGGCACATTGGGCAACTGCGCCAAACGTTGCGGTGCAGCCACCACAATGGGGATTAATTTTCCAGCCTGGATGAATGGCAATGCTGAAGGCAAGTTGTCAAAAATAATGAGCACCTGACCTGCTACCGTGTCGTTCAAAGCAGGACCTGCACCGCGGTATGGAATGTGAGTGATAAAAACACCCGCCAAGCTTTTCCACAACTCAGTTTGCAAATGGCCGATGCCGCCAGTGCCTGAGGAAGAGTAAGAATATTTACCCGGATTTTTTTTCAGTTCAGCCAAAAAATCTTTGTAATTGCGCGCTGGGAAACTAGGGTGCACCGCGATCACATTGGGCGTGGCCGCAATGTTGATGATGGGCGTAAAGTCTGTAATGGGGTTGTACGGGTTCTTTGGATTGATGGCAGGGTTGGCTGCAGTCGTAGAAACTGTGGCCATGCCCAAAGAATAACCATCAGGCGTGGCGCGAACTGTTTCTTGAGCACCCACAACGCCGCCGCCGCCAGCCTTGTTTTCAACAATGACCGATTGTCCCAATGCTTTGCCCAAAGGGTCGGCAATGACGCGAGCCACAATGTCGGTGGTGCCGCCAGGTGCAAAAGGAACCTGGAGCTTAATGACTTTATTGGGGTAATTTTGCGCCCAAACAGGGCTGGCAGTGACACTGAAGACCACACAGACTGATGCGGTCAACAAACTTAAACGACGGTTCATTCAAACTCCTGTAAATAACAACTTCGTATCATAAGCAATATCTAACCCAGTTAGAGGGCAGATAGCGAGGCAGATACCGCAAAGACAAGCGTTATGCTACTGGGGTGAACTACGCTCAGCTTTTATTCCCTGATTTTTCCCTGATTTTGTGCGGTTACTTCTTGTGCCGGTACACACCCCTGAATCGGCCGCTTTGGCAACAAGTCGAATTCCTGGTTTATTACTTCTTGTTTCCAATATTGCTGTTTCACTCCATTGTGAAAAGTCCCTTAGACATCCATGCAACGTCTGGTTTTTTGTTGGCTGGGCTTGCCATGGGTTTCAGCGCTATTTTGATCAGCAACAGCATGCCTTATTGGCCATGGATTCGCCACAAAATAGACCTCAGAGATCACGCGGCCAGCGCCCAAATAGGCTTCAGATTCAACTCATTCATTGCCCTGGCTATGGTCGAACGCTTGACCGGCAGCGAAGGCTTATTGTTGATTGCCGTCCTCATCGGCTTTTGCGTGCCCATGTTCAATGTGGGGGCCGTTTGGCCCATGGCGCGTCATGGCGAATCGGGCATGTTGCGTGAACTGATTCGCAACCCCCTCATCTTGGCCACCACAAGCGGTTTGGCTTTTAATTTTCTAGGTTTGCGAATCCCTGAGGTCTTAGACCCCAGCTTGTCACGAATTGGCGCAGCCTCCTTGGCCTTGGGCCTCATGTCGGCTGGCGCGGGCATGGAATTGAAGGCACTGAACCAAGGTAAATTTTTGGGCAGCTTGGTCCTCACGGTCAAGCACTTGGTGGTGCCCTGCTTGGCCTGGGCCTTGGCGCAACTTTTTCAATTGCCACCTCTGCAAACCACGGTGCTGCTTATTTTTTCAGGCTTGCCTACGGCCTCTACATGTTATGTACTGGCATCCAGAATGGGCTACAACGGCGGCTATGTGGCGGGCTTGGTGACTTTGTCCACCCTGCTGGGCGTTTTGAGTTTGCCTTTTGCATTGGGCGTCTTGGGCGGCTTGAAGTTTTAAGTGCGATAGGCAAGTGACCAAGTCACTTGTTCTTGCACAACGGGATCAGGATGCGACAGCCAAGGCACCAGAGCTTTGACCAAAGCGGCAGCATCTTCAGTTGATATTTTTTCGGAACCACGCAAAGCATTGCCAGCAGCCAAAGCCACGTTTCGAATCCATCTGGCATGGCCAATGCGCCGAATGGCACTCCCTTCCGTCATGTTTAAAAAAGTAGCCTCATCCCATTGAAGTAACTCTTGCAATTGCGGGGCCTTCAAGGGCTCACGCGCATCAAAATCTGGCAGCGTACTGCGCTTGGCGTATTTGTTCCAAGGACAAGCCCATTGGCAGTCGTCGCAGCCATAAATTCGATTGCCAATGAGGGGGCGCAGTTCATGCGGTATTTCACCGGCGTGTTCTATCGTGAGGTAAGAAATACATCGCCGGGCATCTAATTGATAGGGCGCCACAATGGCTTGGGTTGGGCACAGGTCAATGCAGGCTGTACATGAACCGCAATGCGATGTGATGGCCTCTGTGCTGGGCAACGCAAGGTCTACAAACAATTCCCCCAAAAAGAAAAAGGAGCCCGCCTCTCTTTGCAAAACCAATGTGTTTTTACCGCGCCACCCCTGACCACTTCGAACCGCCAACTCGGCTTCCATGACCGGCGCAGAATCAGTAAACACTCTGTGGCCAAAGGGGCCGATCAATTCGGCCATGCGATGCTGGAGTTTTTGCAGTCGGCTGCGCATGACCTTGTGATAGTCCCGCCCTCTGGCATACACAGAAATCACGCCTTGAGAAGGCCGATTCAAAGCCAAGCCTTCAGACTCTGCCGACATCTCAGGCAGATTGCCAGGCAAATAATCCATTTGAACCGTGATCACACTGAGGGTTCCAGGCAGCAATTCTGCCGGCCTGGCACGTTTTAGGCCATGGCTTGCCATATAGTTCATGCTGCCATGGAATCCGGCAGCCAGCCAAGCCTGAAGCCCTGGCTCAGCTTCGGATAAATCCACGCCTGTCACGCCAATTTGAGAAAATCCCAGTTCCTGAGCTGCCACTTGCAACTCAGACCACAAAGCAGCAGTGTCAATTGCGCCAGCGCTTGAAGGACCAGAAAGAGAAAGATGAGTGTTGTTCACACCGAGATTGTAGGAACTCCCGAGCCCCTTGGCGCGGCCAGTTGGCTATGGTCGGATGAAAACCAGGCGCAACAATTTGCTCAAGCACTGGCTCAGCAAGTTGAACTCAGAGATGCCTACGTCGAACTTCAGGGTGATTTAGGGGCTGGCAAGACCACTTTTGTCAGGCACCTGCTCAAAGCACTTGGGGTTGAAGGCCACATCAAAAGTCCTACTTATGCAGTGGTGGAACCCCACGAGGCAAGGCTTTCCCCGCCGCTTGTGGCACCGACGCCGAACCCTGCTCCCATGAGCCCCCAAATTCTGAACATTTGGCATTTTGATTTCTACCGCTTCAACGACCCTCAAGAATTTGAAGAAGCCGGCTTTCGCGAATTGTTTGCCAGTCCTGGATTGAAAATTGCCGAATGGCCCGAACAAGCCAGCGGCATGTTGCCAGTTGCAGATTTGAAATTGATCATGACTGTCAACGAACAAGAAGGCCGTTTTGTCATGTGTGAAACACACACACGCAAAGGGCTTGCCATTTTGCTAGGCTTGCTCAAATTAAGCCCTGCCCTTGCAAACTCTGAAACCGCTCTCCATGCCCCTCCAAAGACGTGATTGGCTCAAAGCATCTGGCCTAGCCCTCATGCTAGGCTGGACAGACATCAGCCGAGGTGCCAGCTTGCTGGCGGTCCGCGTTTGGCCAGCCAAAGACTACTCACGGGTCACCTTGGAATCGGATGTTGCGCTGAAAACCAAGTACACGTTTGTTCCCTCTCCACCTCGCTTGGCCATTGACATTGAAGGCTTGGAATTAAATCCTTCCATCAAAGAATGGGTGGGGAAAATCAAACCAGATGACCCCAACATCACGGGTGTGCGTGTCGCTCAAAACAGCCCCGGTGTGGTGCGCATGGTGTTTGATTTGAAGCAAGCTGTGCAGCCGCAAGTTTTTGCACTGACACCAGTGGGCACTTATCAACACCGATTGGTCTTGGATCTTTACCCAAGCACACCAGTGGACCCTTTAGAGAGTTGGATTGCAGAACGCACTCAAAGCAGCGATGCTTTGAGTGACTGGCTGAATAAAAATTCAAACGCAGGCTCAGCCAATGCACAAGCTCCCCTCACTCCAAATGGACAAGCCCCTTCAGTTGGCCAACCTGCGGTGCAAGCTCCTCCCATCACCGACAGGTTGATTGTGGTGGCCATTGATGCGGGTCATGGCGGCGAGGACCCTGGTGCCATCGGCCCCAATGGCACCAAGGAAAAAGACGTGGTGCTTCAAATCGCATTGAAACTGAGAGATCGAATCAATGCCACCCAAGTCAAGGGTAGCCCCATGCGCGCCTACCTGACGCGCGATGCCGATTACTTTGTACCCCTTCACGTGCGCGTCCAAAAAGCCAGGAAAGTGCAAGCAGACTTATTTGTGAGTGTGCATGCCGATGCATTTTTCACACCCAGCGCACAGGGTGCCAGTGTGTTTGCTTTGAGTCATGGTGCCGCTTCCAGCAGTGCAGCGAGGTGGATGGCATCTCAAGAAAACAAAGCTGACCTCATAGGCGGCATGAACTTCGGCGTGAAAGATTCGCAAGTGCAGCAAGCCCTGCTAGACATGAGCACATCCGCACAAATTAAGGACAGCTTGAATTTGGGCGGCGCCATTTTGCGAGAAATAGGCAATGTTGGAAGGTTGCACAAACCCAAGGTTGAACAAGCGGGTTTCGCAGTCTTAAAGGCCCCCGATATTCCCAGTGTCTTGGTGGAAACGGCCTTCATCAGCAACCCCAATGAAGAGGCCAAGTTGTCTGATGACCATTATCAAAACACCATTGCCGATGCGCTGGTGAGGGGATTGCAAAAGTACTTTGAACGCAATCCGCCTTTAGCGCGAAAACGTTCCACTTAAAGTGGCATTCGCTTAACTTCGCTGCGCACGCCAAGCACCCCAGAGGGCTATCAAGCCGGGCACAAAGATCATGGCCCAAATGATTTGACTGAGGTGTGTCTTCACAAAATCAGTTTCGCCAAAAAGGTAGCCGGCTCCGGTCAGGCCACAGACCCATATGAAACCGCCCGCCACATTGAACAACACGAACCTAGAGGGAGTCATGGCTGCCACCCCTGCAACAAAGGGAACAAATGTGCGGACAAACGGCATGAAGCGCGCCAACACAATGGTGATGCCACCATAGGTTTCGTAAAAGTTGTGCGCTCTGTCAAAAGCGGCTCGGTTAAAAAACCGAGAGTTTTCCCACTGAAATACCTTGGGTCCAAAGTACCTGCCAATGCGGTAATTCAATTGATCGCCGGCAATGGCCGCCACAACCAGCAAGCCCATGATCCAAGGAAGGCTTAAATGTCCTGTACCACACAGGGTACCCACTACAAAAAGCAGGGAATCTCCTGGCAAGAATGGCATGACCACCAGGCCGGTTTCGACAAAAATAATCAGAAACAAGAGGGCATAGACCCAGGCCCCGTACTGGGCCACAAAGGCACCCAAATACCGGTCAACGTGCAGTACAAAGTCTATCAATTGCATCAAGGTGTCCATCCTTAGATTATCCCTTGCTTGACGGTTTATCAGCGCCCTGTGCCGCAATTCCAGATGCCCAATAGGTGATGACCACCTCCAAGCACCTACAATTTGAGAATGTCTGAAACTTTACCCCGTCGATCCATCCGTGAATTACCCGATGTGCTGATCAGCCAAATCGCTGCGGGTGAGGTGGTTGAGCGCCCTGCTTCTGTGGTCAGAGAGTTGGTTGACAATGCCATTGATGCAGGCGCTCGCCAGATCACGCTCAGACTTTTAGGGGGTGGCATTAGGCTGATTTCGGTTGAAGACGATGGTTGCGGTATTCCCGCTGAAGAGTTAGCTGTGGCTTTAAAGCGCCACGCCACCAGCAAAATTGTGAACCTTCAAGACTTGGAGTCTGTGGCCACCATGGGCTTCAGGGGTGAGGCACTGGCGGCCATCAATTCAGTGTCCGAAATGAGCCTGTCGTCTCGAACTGAGGAAGCCTCCAGTGCTTTCATCTTGGACGGTCAAACGGGAGAAGTGAAACCCGCTGCCCGAGCCATTGGCACCACCGTTGAAGTGAAGGAGTTGTTTTTCTCCACGCCAGCCCGTCGCCATTTTTTAAAATCTGAAAACACCGAACTGGCGCATTGCATTGAAGCAGTGAGGCGCCACGCCTTGGTTCGCCCTGAAGTGAGCTTTGCCATTTGGCACGAAGGCAAAATCGCAGCGCAATGGCGCAGTCACCCTGGCGAGGCCGGTTGGAATCAGCGTTTGGCCGATGTCTTGGGTGAAGAGTTTGTGGCGTCTTCGGTCAACATTGATTTTCGTTCTGGCCCTGTGCATGTCAGGGGCAGGGCCGGCACACCCGAAGCAGCGCGAGCGCGTGCAGACCAACAATTTGCTTATGTGAACGGCCGCTTTGTGCGAGACAAAGTCATCACGCATGGCGCGCGCAGTGCCTACGAAGATGTGCTTCATGGCCATCGACAGCCTGTGTATGTGTTGTATTTGCAGATGGACCCCACGCGTGTAGATGTCAATGTTCACCCCACCAAAATTGAAGTACGGTTTCGCGACAGTCGGGAAGTGCATCAAGCCATGCGGCACGCGATTGAAAGCGCATTGGCAGTGCCTCGAGCACAACTTCTTTCGACAACGTCCGCAATTGCACAATCTAATGCGCCATCTACGGCATCGTCTTCAGCCCCTGCTCAAAACACTTGGGCACAACGCGGCATGGCATTTGGCGCTAATCGTTTGAATGAGGACCCTGCCAGAGCAATGGCAGATTTAAAAGCCTTGTGGAGCAACCCACCGCAAGTAGAAGAAGAAAGTCCTGCAGGCTTTTCAAGCGCGAAAATTCAATTGCAAACAGCGCCAGCAGTTGCAAGCCAAGGTGAACATGAATGGCCCTTGGGCCGAGCCATTGCGCAGCTTCAGGGTGTTTACATCTTGGCAGAAAACACCCAAGGCTTGGTTGTAGTTGACATGCATGCAGCCCATGAACGGATTGTGTATGAACGCCTCAAACAACAACTCGACACCACTCAAATTACCAGTCAGCCTTTGTTAATTCCAGCTTCTTTCTCTGCTACACCTCAAGAAATTGCCACGGCTGAAAGTTGCGCTGATGTGCTGATGCAATTAGGACTTGAGGTCTCTGCTTTGTCTGCCAAAACATTGGCCGTGCGAGCTGTGCCGACCTCTTTGGCACAAGGCGATTGCGTTGAACTTGCGCGCAGTGTCTTGGCTGAACTGGCCCAACACGATGCTGCCACAGTGGTGCAGCGAGCCCAAAATGAAATCTTGGCCACCATGGCCTGTCATGGTGCAGTTCGGGCCAACCGAAAACTCAACTTGGATGAAATGAACGCTCTACTTAGACAAATGGAAGCCACCGAGCGTTCCGACCAATGCAACCATGGACGGCCCACATGGCGACAGGTCGGCATGCGTGAATTGGATGCCTTGTTTTTAAGAGGCCGGTGATGACAAGCATAGACCCAAGCTTGCCGTTGCAGGCAGGTCGAATCAAGCGCAAACCCGCCATGATCGTCCTCTTGTTAGCTTTACTGCTGGGTTTGCAGCCAGTCACCACAGACCTGTATCTGCCCGCCCTTCCTGCACTGACGCAAGGCTTCGGTGCCAACATGATTCAAGCGCAACTCACCTTAACGGCTTTGTTACTTGCATTTGGAACATCACAATTGTTTTGGGGCCCCCTCTCCGATAAATGGGGCCGACGCCCCGTCCTATTGGGCGGCATTTTTGTCTATGCAATCTCTGCGGTCACCTGTGCCTTAGCGCCCAACATAGAAGCGCTCATTGCTGCAAGAACTCTTCAAGGTGTTGCCATGGGTGCATGCGTCATGGCGGCCCGAGCCATTGTGCGAGATTTATACGAGCCGATAGAAGGTGCCAAAGTCATGTCTCAAGCACTTTCTGGCTTGGGCCTCATTGCGTGTACCTGCGTCCCTGTGGGTGGCTTCTTAACTGATTTTCTGGGATGGCGTTGGGCACTCAGCAGCTTGGTGTTGTTTGCGGTTAGCACGGGGTTGCTGATTTATCTTTACTTCGATGAAAGTTTGCAACAACTCAATCCAAGGGCTCTTGAAGCAAAAAGTTTATGGGCTGCAACAAAAAAAATCATTCGCAACCCCACCTTTCTAGCCTATAGCGCTTTGTCCACCGCTTCTTTTGCGGGGCTCTTTACTTTCCTCGCAACCTCCGCTTTTATCTTTACGCAAAGCATGGGTTTGAGCAAAACCTTCTATGGCTTGCTCATGGTGACCATGTCGTTTTCTTACATTGTGGGTACTTTCATTTGCCGATGGTTATTGCTGCGGATCAGCATTCAATCGTGCGTTGTGTATGCAGGCTTTGTGAGTTTTTTTTCTGGGCTTCTGATGCTGTTGATCGCGTATGCAGGGCCTGGGCAATCTTGGTTTGGCCCTTGGGCAGTGATGCTTCCCATCAATGTCTTTTTGATGGCGCACGGCGTGCATCAACCTTGCGGTCAAAGTGGCTGCATTGCACCCTTTCCAGAAATGGCAGGCACTGCTTCAGCCTTGAATGGCTTTTCCATGATGGTGGTGGCATTTGGCATGGGAACTTGGATTGGCACACACATGAGCGATCCACTTTTGGCATTGGCACACGGTTTGTTATTGTGGTCTAGTTGCTTGGTTTTATTTGCTTGGTTTGGTGTGCGCAAAATTGCAATCATCACGCAACGCGAAGCAGCATGAAGCCACACGCGCTTGCCATTGCCGGACCGACCGCCAGTGGCAAGACCGGCTTGGCTTTGGCAATTGCTGCGCATCTTCAAGAACAGGGTGGCGCTGAAATCATCAGTGTTGACTCCGCCTTGGTTTTCAAAGGCATGGACATTGGCACCGCCAAACCCTCTGCCCAAGAATTGGCATCGGTGCCGCATCACCTGATTGACATTCGAGATCCGCTGAATGCCTACAGCGCAGCCGAATTTGCCCAAGACGCATTGGCCTGTGTTTTGGATATTCGCAGTCGCGGCAAAACGCCCATTTTGGTAGGCGGCACCATGCTGTATTTCAAAGCCTTGATGGAAGGCTTGAACGACATGCCTGGCGCAGATGCAGTCATTCGCGCGGTCATTCAAACAGAAGCCGAGAAATTAGGTTGGCCTGCCATGCATGCCATGCTCAGCCAAGTTGACCCCCACACGGCCGCACGCCTAGCACCCGCCGACAGTCAACGCATTTCAAGGGCCCTGGAAGTTTTCAGAATTTCAGGCAAACCTTTGTCGAGTTTTCATCAAATCAATTTAGCCCCCACTGACCCATCCGCTTCAATGCCCACCAATTCAAATGCATTGCAATGGGCCAATGTGCCTCTTTTAAGCCTAGAGCCTAAGGAACGATCTTGGCTGCATAAACGGATTGAGCAGCGCTTCGACGACATGCTGTCGCATGGATTTTTAGACGAAGTGAAAGTCTTGCGTGCCAGAGGTGACTTAACGCCAGACTTGCCGGCCATGAGGTGCGTTGGCTACAGGCAAGCGTGGGAGGCTTTGGACGGCACCCTGCCCCTGTCTGAATTGCGAGATCGCGGTGTCTTTGCAACTCGCCAATTGGCCAAACGACAAATCACTTGGCTCAGAAGCCTGCCCCAGCGAACGGTGCTTGAGGCCGATGGTCAGGCCGTTTTGAAGCAGGCTTTGGCATGGGTTGAGAGCCGCATGGCTGAAGCTTAATCTGAGAAACTGGCCTTGCCCCGCAGGGCTTTCGTCTGGCCTCGCTTGACTTTGCTTTCTACGCGCTTTACTTGAGAACTTCTGGTTGGCCGGGTAGGCTTGCGCGGTTTTTGCACCAAAGCAGCCAATTCCAGCAGGTCATGAAGGCGCAGCAAGGCCGCCATCCGGTTCATGTCTTGGCTTCTGTGCTCTTGCGACTTAATGACCACGACGCCACCCTTGGTAAGCCGATGGTCCCGGAGCGCTAGCACTCGCTCCTTCAACTCTGGTGGCAAACTTGAAGCCCCCACATCAAAGCGCAGCTGAATGGCGCTCGAGACTTTGTTCACATTCTGCCCGCCTGGGCCTTGTGATCGAACTGCCGTCAGCTCTACCTCATCTGTCGGAATGTGAAAAATTGTCATGAGAAACCCTGAAAATGCACAGCGATCATGCGCTTTGTGTTGGGTATTGATTGTGCCTCGCTTAAACTGGCGACTTAACTACCTCAAGGTGTCAACATGGCCAAAGGTCAACAAAAGTCCAACAAAGAGTCCAAAAAACCAAGGAAGGATACATCCCCTCCTAAAACCATCGCTGTAGACACAGAGCGGCCGATCCAAAAGACCACGACCATCATTCCACGCGGCAAGAAGCCCGTTTAATTTGACCACCCCTTAGAAATTTTCAAAAACGATGAGTGATTCTGCGCAAAGTCTTTGGCCCCATGCAGGCTATGCCCAACTGAAAACGGATGCGCGCGGTCACCTCACAGTCACCGATGATTTCTTAAGGGTCTTGTTGCATCGGCCAGAATTGGCGCCGATAGACAGTTCATGCGCTCATGAAATTCAAATTCATGAGCGCCTGATCGAAAGTCCTCGGCTCAATTTGCAAGCTTCCGATCTGGCACCCATACAAGACCCAGACGCCGCAGAAAACATGCGCGTTTGGCTGCGCTTTCGTGATCGCATTTTGGCCAAACCCACTTTAGAAGCCAGCTACTGGGCCTTGTTTGAAGGCGCGGGCGTCGATGTACCACCCGTGCTGGTCAATCAAATCACACAAGTGTTGGTGCAACATGTTTTGGGCGATGACTGCACGCCGCTTGAAGCACGGGCAGCAGAACTGCTTTTCAGAACTCAAAAAATATCGGTCCTCGATGACGGCTCGGTCATGTCGGCCGATTACGAAACCGTTGAGCGGCATGCGCTTGAAAGTGGCTTTGGCAGCGTGGGCGAGTTGCTCAAACAAGGTGGCATTCCCCTCAGAACGGTGGACCTTGATGTCATTCAAGAAAGCAATCAAGACACCTACTGGGATCGCAGTGAGCGATTCGACATGGTGGCCTGCCTGAATTTAGGTCAAGACCTGATTTCAGCTTTTTGCCAAGTTTTAGAACGCTGGGTTCTTCACTTGACGGCTGCCAAAGTAAGCATCCAAACAGCCCGAGAAATCGAAGACGAGCATTGGGTATGGCACGTGGGTCTAGACGCCCAAGCCAGTGGCATGTTGAACGATTTGTACACAGGCAACACCATTGACGAAGACAGCCAAAAAAGAATGCTGTGTTTGTTTGTGCTGAACTTCGAAAACCCCAGCGACATGCTGAGCGAAGTGTCGGGCAAGCCTGTTTATTTGGCCATGGCCATGGACACGCAGCAGCTTCTTAAAATCAAACCGCAAAATCTGCTCTTGAACTTGCCATTGGCCAGAAGATCTTAAGCATGAATGCCCAGCAGATCATTTTGAGCATGGTCTTGGCCACCATGGTTTTTTCTGTGGCCCTCGAACTGCGCATTGAAGACTTTAAACGCGTGGCTCAAACGCCTAAAGCTGTCATTTGCGGACTCATCCCTCAATTCCTACTCTTACCCGTTGCCACTTGGTTGGTCACACTTTGGCTAGATCTGCCACCCAACATCGAGGCCGCCATGATTTTGGTAGCTGCGTGCCCTGGTGGCAGCCTTAGCAATGTGGTGACCCACATGGGGCGAGGTAACACAGCGCTTTCAGTGAGCATCTCTGCAGTAGCCAGCATCATTGCCTTGTTTGCAACACCGTTTAATTTCAGTTGGATGATTGCAACCAACCCAGAAACAGCCTCTTGGTTGAAAGAGCTTTCCATTGATTCTTCTGGCATTTACATCAGCTTGTTTTTACTCTTAGGTGTTCCCTTGAGCCTTGGGCTGCTGGCGTCACACCGCCTGCCCCAACTCACCGAACGCATCCGTAAACCTTTAGGCCTTTTTTCTCTCATTGCCCTGCTGTTGTTCATCGTGGCGGGTTTAATCAAAGAGCGGCAGCTGCTCACCTTAGGCTTGTTGCCCACCCTGTTGTTGGTGGTATTGCACAATGCCAGCGGCTTGTTTTTTGGCTGGGCCACAAGCAAAGTGATGGGCGTGAGCGAAAAAGACCGACGTGCAATCATGATTGAAGGCGGCATGCAAAATTCTGGTCTAGCACTGGGCATCATTGCTGTTCAATTCAACAGCGATTTGGGCATGGTCACCTTGGCCAGTTTGTGGGGTATTTGGCACATCGTGAGTGGCATGTCGTTGGCGTATGTGTGGAGAAGAAAAGATGCTCGATTGCTTGATTAAAAACGGTACTGTTGTTGATGGCACGGGTCAAAAACCCTTCATTGCAAACATTGGCATTCAAGGTGGGCGCATCACTCACATAGGCCACATCAACGAAGCCGCCAAAGAAATCGTGGATGCCACAGGCCTATGGATCACGCCAGGTTTTGTTGACCTTCATACACACTATGACGGTCAAGTTACGTGGGACGAATGCTTCACACCCAGCATTTACCATGGCGTGACCACTGTGGTCATGGGCAATTGCGGCGTTGGCTTCGCGCCCAAACGCCCCGGCGCTGAGGACGATCTGATCAAACTCATGGAGGGCGTGGAGGACATTCCTGGCGCCGCCTTGCATGAAGGCATTGTGTGGAATTGGGAGAGTTTTCCACAGTACATGAATGCGCTGGCAGCCTCACCCCGCAGCCTCGACTTTTTGGTCCAAGTGCCACACGACCCGCTGCGGATGTATGTCATGAAAGAGCGCGCATTGGCCCATGAAGCGGCCACAAAGCAAGACATCGAGCTCATGCGCTCGCTCCTGCGCGAAGCGCTTGAAGCGGGCGCTGTAGGCTTTAGCACGGGCCGCAGTGACAATCATCGCACCTCGGAAGGCAAAGATACGCCGGCCGCCAATGCCAGCCATGAAGAGCTCACGGGTTTGGCGCAAGCCTTCCAAGGTCTTTCGCATGGTGTCATTCAAATGGTGAGCGACTACAACTTACTTAAGGGCCCTAGTGAGTTTGATGCTGAGTTTGATTTGGTAGAAGCCATGGCAACGGCCAGTGGCAAAGCACTTTCACTCACTTGGCTTCAACGCGACCCTGGTGGTGAGCAATTTGTGCGCATTCAAGAACGCATTGAACAAGCCGTGGCCAAAGGTCTGCCACTTTACATGCAAACCGCTGCGCGAGGCATTGGCGTATTGAATGGTCTCGACGCCAGCTTTCATCCCTTCATGGGCTTCCCTTCTTACAAAGAAGTGGCTCATTTGCCCTTGGCCAAACGCGCTGAAGCGCTGCGCGACCCTTCCAGAAAAGCACGCATTCTTTCTGAAAAATCTGAACGCCTAGCGGGTGATGGCAGTTCTATCCCACCCTTGGTAGACATCTTATTGGCCAAGATTGACATGATCAGCGGCCGCATGTTCCCGCTTGAAGCCACCTTGAATTACGAACCTTCTGTGATGGAAAGTTTCTTGGTGCGCGCCAAACAAAAAGGCGTCACACCTTTAGAAGTTATTTACGATCACTTGAGTGCAGGCAATGGCGACGGTTTGATTTACTTCCCCATCTTCAATTACAACGCGGGCAACCTCGACACCGTTCGCAAAATGCTAGACCACCCCCGTGCTTTGAGTGGCTTGAGTGATGCCGGTGCACACGTTGGCACCGTGTGCGATGCCAGTTTCACCACCTTCATGCTCACGCATTGGGTGCAAGGCCGCGGCAAAGACACGCTGCCGCTTGAAACTGTGGTTGAAATGTTGACAAGTCGCAATGCCAATTATTTAGGCCTCAAAGACCGCGGTGTGTTGGCAGTCGGTATGCGTGCCGACATCAATGCCATTGATCCGCAAAAACTGAGTGTGGGCCTGCCTCAATTGGTTCGCGACTTGCCCGCAGGCGGCAAACGTTTTTTACAAAAGGCAGAGGGCTATGTGGCCACGTGGGTGGCGGGTCAACTGGTGCAACGCCACGGAGAGATTACTTTAGCGCGCCCTGGCAATTTGGTTCGCATGTCTTGATCTAAGTTATCAGTCTTTGCGCCAAGCAGGCAGAACCCAATTGTTCAAGATGGCCAGAGTTCTAAAGAGGCTTGTCACAAGCGCACACACGGTCATGCAAAACCAAGGTTCAGCTTCAGCGGCAGCCAACAAAATATAAATCAGTCCACCTGCAAATGAACACAAGGCATAGGGTCGATGGTCTTTGAATGAGACCGGAATCTCGTTGCACACAATGTCTCGAAGCACGCCCCCAAAAATGCCGGTGATGGTGCCCATCAAAATTGCCACTGTGGGCGACATTCCCAGCGCCAAAGATTGCGCCACGCCCGATGCCGTAAACAACCCCAAACCCAACGTGTCGGGCCACTGAATGGTCTTCTCGGTCAGTTCAAAGTGCTTTTGACGCATGAAGCTAATGGACAAAATGCACAGCGCCAGCACCGCCCACATGACAATTTCATTTTCTACCCAAAAGAAAGGCCGTTGGTCGAGCAAAATATCGCGCAAGGTACCACCGCCAAACGCTGCCAAAAACCCAACCACACAGACCCCCACAACATCCATGCGTTTGCGGGCTGCTTCCATAATGCCTGACAAAGCAAAGGCCAAGGTGGCCAGCAATTCAATGCTGAGCAACAACGTAGATTCCCAAGTTTCAAAACTGTCCATGATGAAGGTACTTTAATGCACGCAGACCTCACCTGATCGCTCATTTGGGGCAAATCTTTGGGTTCACCCTAATGCCTTAAATTGGAAAAGGGCGTAACTTGTGCCGGTTCTCCAATTTTTTGTTCCAACCTTAGTTTAGGAGTGAGTTATGTTTGTATCACCACGTCGTCGGCTGTTGGCCACTGCTCTTTTGGGCATGTTGGGTGTCTTAAGCGCCCTGCCCGCCGCAGCTCAAAACTATCCCGTACGCCCTATTACCCTCATCGTGCCTTGGGGCGCTGGTGGCGGAACCGATGCAACAGCCCGAATCATTGGTAGCCTGCTCGAAAAAGACTTAGGCCAACCCGTCAATGTGGTGAACCGAACCGGCGGCAGCGGTGTGGTAGGTCATGCCGCCATCGCTTCTGCTCAGCCAGATGGCTACACCATTGGTTTGGCCACCGTAGAAATTGGCATGATGCATTGGCAAGGATTAACCGATCTCACCAGCGCTTCTTACACCCCCATTGGACTGGTCAATGCAGACCCAGCGGGTGTGCAAGTACGTGCCGATTCGCCATACAAAACGGTCAACGAATTGTTGGCCGCCATCAAAGCCAATCCCGGCAAATTCAAGGCTTCTGGCACAGGACAGGGCGGCATTTGGCACTTGGCCATTGCAGGCCTCTTGCGCGATCAAAAGATTGACCCTGCAGCTTTGCCCTGGGTCCCCAGCAATGGCGCTGCGCCTGGCTTGCAAGACATGATGGCAGGTGGCATCGAAGTCGCCCCTGTTTCCTTGCCCGAAGCGCGTTCATTGATTGATGCTGGCAAAGTTAAAAGCTTGGCCATCATGAATGACAAACCCTCTGCCTTGTACCCCAATGTGCCTACCTTGAAGGCTGCCACCGGAAGTGATTGGACCATGGCAGCATGGCGCGGCATTGTGGCCCCTAAAGGTTTGCCAGCGCCCGTGCGCGACAAATTGGCAGAAGCTGTGCGCAAAGTGGCCACCAGCAAGGAGTACAACGAGTTCATGGCCAGCCGCGGTTTTGGTGTGATCTATGCAGGACCCGATGACTTTGCCAAGTTCATGGTGAAATCAAATACAGAGTTGGGCGCCACCATGAAAGCAGTCGGCTTGGTCAAATAAGACCATGAAAATCCACGACACCCTATTTGGGCTGTTCTTTTTGGCATTGGGCGCCTTGGTGCTCTTTGCCGTCAAAGGGTTTCCGAATATACCGGGTCAACCCGTTGGCCCGGCACTTTTTCCAAGCTTAATCGCCACTGGCCTTTGCATTTCAGGCTTCCTGCTGATTTTGAAAGGTCTACGGCAGCGTACCTCCTCGGCGTGGTTCGCATGGGAGGATTGGGTCCATTCGCCACGACATGTTCTAGCCCTGTTTGTACTCCTAGGCTGTGTGGTTTTCTACATTGCGTTTGCCAACGCCCTGGGATTTTTCGCCACCAGCTTCATGATGTTGGTCGCTTTGTTCAAGGCCCTGCGGGTCAATTGGCGTCGAACTCTCATTGTGGCCGTGATCGCAACAGTGCTTGTCCATTTTGCTTTCTACAAACTCCTGCGAGTCCCCCTGCCTTGGGGTGTCCTCACGCCTTGGGCCTGGTGAAATCGTTCACATCGCTTATTCAGTCAGTTGCATGAATTAGGAACCTCTTTATGTGGACAGCCATCGGTCAAGCATTCTCCATGGTCTTCGAGCCCTACACCCTCATGGTGATGGTGGCTGCTGCGTTTTATGGTCTGTTCGTGGGCGCCGTACCTGGACTTACCGCCACCATGGCCACAGCCTTGTTGGTTCCCGTCACGTTTTTCATGCCGCCTATTCCCGCCATTGCAGCCATGGTTACGGCCACAGCCATGGCCATTTTTTCAGGTGATATTCCAGGTTGCTTGTTGAGAATTCCTGGCACCCCCGCTTCGGCTGCTTATACCGACGAAGCCTTTGCCATGACCAAAAAAGGGCAAGCCGAAATGGCCTTGGGCGCTGGACTGGTCTTCTCAGCTGTAGGTGGCTTGTTTGGCACCGTTGTGCTTATTTTGGCAGCCCCAGCATTGGCAGACTTTGCGTTGAATTTCAGCTCCTTTGAGTATTTTTGGTTAGTGCTGCTGGGCCTTACTTGCGCCGTGTTCATTACCACCGACCAACCTCTTAAGGGCGTTGTTACCTTGCTGCTTGGTTTGTTGGTAGCCTGCGTTGGCCTAGGCAACCCTGCAGGTTTTCCCCGCTTCACATTTGGCAATCCCGAATTGACCGGTGGCATTGGCATGATCGCCATGATGATTGGCATGTTTGCCATCTCAGAAATCATTCGCTTTGTGGTCGACACCAGTCCACCCGCTGAGTTGGTGGTTGAAAAAGTAGGCAGTGTGATGTCGGGCCAATGGGCATTGGCCAAAAAATATCCCAAACAAATTTTGCGCGGCAGTGTTCTTGGAACCGCCGTAGGTGCCTTGCCTGGTGCAGGTGCTGACATTGCAGCATGGATGTCGTATGCCATGAGCAAGAAGTTTTCGAAAGAGCCCGAAAAATTTGGCACAGGACACGTTGAGGGCATTGTGGAATCGGGGTCTGCCAACAACAGCGCGCTTGCAGGCGCATGGATTCCAGCGCTGGTTTTTGGCATTCCAGGCGACTCCATCACAGCCATTGTGATTGGCGTTCTGTACATGAAGAACATGAACCCAGGTCCTGCACTGTTCACCACCAATCCACAAAATATTTATGCAGTATTTTTGTTGTTCATCATTGCCAACATCATCATGATTCCACTTGGCATTTTGTGCATCAAGGTGGCCAAGCGAATTTTGCTGGTGCCGCGTGAAGTGCTCATGCCCTTGATTTTGCTATTTTGTGTGGTCGGCACTTTTGCCATCAACAACTCCATGTTTGAAGTGGGCATCATGTTGGTTGCGGGTATCTTGGCCTATATTTTGGAAGCCAATAAATTCCCTATCGCGCCAGCCATTTTGGGCGTGGTGTTGGGTGGTATGTTGGAAGAAAACTTCATCACCTCCATGATCAAATCCAACGGCGATTTGGGAGCGTTCTTGGCGCGCCCCATTGCACTGTGCTTGGCTGCGGTCTGTTTGCTGGTTTGGACTTGGCCACTGATGGCCAAGTTGCTGTTCAAACCCTCACGCTCTCAAACAGCCTGAGGCAGGCTCACCTGGAGCTTTTCAGCCCAAGCGCTAAGGGCCGGCATGATGCTGGGGTAAAGTTGCAAACCCTGTTGCTGACTCAAGGCTTGGTGCTGAAGACCTCTTTCGCCTGGCAGTCGAACCGTCTCGCCTTCTTGCGCGGGTTTTGAGCTTTTGCACCTTGCCATCACATGGTCCATTTGTCGCTCAAAGGCTTTCAAGCCGGCAAAAGCCTGCGGGTCAATGATTTGCAAAAATACAGTGGCTCCCCATCCCTCCAAAGGATCGGCGCGGCCATGCCCCGCCAAACCACCTGTCATGGCCTCCACCATCAAACTCAAACCATATCCTTTGTGGCCTGAGTCCATGCCGCCTAAAGGCAAGATGGTGCCTTTGGGTTCAGCAAATAGCACCGCCGGATCGGCGCTGGCTTTGCCATGTCCATCCATCACCCATGCAGCCGGCAATAACTTTTTTTCATTGAACAAGCGATTGGTCATGCCATTGGTGGTTGCCGACGTTGACACATCCACCATGATGGGTTGCTTCGAACTCGGCATGCCGAACGAAACTGGGTTGGGTGTGAACACAGGATCCAAACCACCAAAGGGTGCCACGCTGCTGGAATTAGGGTCTGAGCAATGCAAAGCAATCAACATGCCCTGCTGGGTTGCGCGTTGGTGATAGGCAGCTAGGCAAGCGATGTGGTGGCTGCGTTTGATCACAACGGTGCAGGTACCCTGCTGCTTTGCGCGCTCAATGGCCACCTCCATGGCCCGCAAGACCAACCATGGACCTGGTAACCTTTTGCCGTCCCAAACCATGGCTGCAGGAAAATCTGACAGAACCTCGGGCAGCCCGTTCTTGCTCATTTTTCCCGAAGCCAACTCCGTCAAATACGGTGCCAACAAACCAAGTCCATGGGTTGTGTGGCCTAACAAATCGCCTTCAATCAGAATATCTGACACCGCTTTGGATTTGTCGGCCTCAAGACCACTGGCCAAAAGAAGCGACTCAGCAAATACTCTCAAATCTTCTACTTTGTATTTCATCAATGTCTCCTAATGATTGAAAGCCATCCTTCACTTAGACGGGCTGGCCATGGGGCACATGTTAACTTGACACGGTGTTTCAGCAAGGCGGGTCATACCAAGAGATAATTGTGCATTCTCAGGCCGGTTTTCAAAGCCTTGATTCAACTCAACTTGATTTAAAAATGAAAAGTCATTCGCTTCGCATGGACGGGGTTGATACCCCCATCATCCCCACCATTGCGGCCTTGGTTAGAAACAACCCCGGCACCATTTCATTGGGCCAGGGTGTTGTCAATTACGGCCCGCCAGCAGAAGCCATTGCCGCCTTGCCCGGTTTGATGGGGGACGGTAGTTTGCACAAGTACTTAGGTGTCAGTGGACATCCTGGTTTGGTTGAAGCCATCCAAGTCAAACTGTCGAATGAGAACCAAGTTCAATTGGGGTCAGAAGCCATGCTCATGGTCACGGCAGGCAGCAACATGGCCTTTTTGAATTCGGTATTGGCCGTAGCCGACCCCGGTGATGAATTCATCTTGCCCATGCCCTTTTATTTCAACCAAGAAATGGCCATTCGCATGTGCGGTTGCGTCCCTGTGCCAGTGGCTACCCATGACGACTTCAGTCTGAATGTCGAAGCCATGGCTGCAGCCATCACGCCGCGCACGCGCGCCATTTTGACTGTATCCCCCAATAATCCGACAGGGGCTGTTTATTCCGAAGCTTCACTGCGCGCCATCAATGCCCTTTGCGCGCAACGCGGCATTTACCACTTCAGTGACGAAGCCTACGAGTACTTCACCTACGAAGGTGTGAAGCACTTTTCACCCGCCAGCATTCCGGGTGCCATGAAGCACACTCTGTCTTTTTATTCCATGTCCAAAAACTACGGCATGGCCAGTTGGCGTGTGGGCTATGTGGTGTTTCCAGCCGACTTGTTTGATGCCATGAACAAGGTTCAAGACACCAACCTCATTTGCGCACCCATGCCCTCTCAATTGTTGGCACTCCAAGCATTGCAAAAAGGCAAGCCATGGGTTGAACCTAAAGTTCAAGCACTGAGCCAAGTGCGTCAAACGGTTTACAAAGCTTTAGAGGGTTTGGGCGATTTGGTGCAGTTTCCCAAAACGCAAGGGGCGTTTTATGTGCTGATGAAACTGCCTGGTTTAAAAGAAGGCATTGAGCCCATCGCCTTCAACCGCGCCATGACAGAGAAGTTCAAAGTGGCGTCCATTCCTGGCTTTGCATTTGGATTGACGCAGACACATGAGGCCAATTACCAGCGCTTGTCTTATGGTGCGCTAGAGGCCGCCAGCGTGGCGGAAGGTGTGCAGCGCTATGTTGCAGCTGTACAAGATTGGTACAGTGCTTACTGAAGTCCTCCCTTGAGTGCATCAGGCACGGGCAAGGGCATGACCTCAATGCCCTCCTCGAGTAAATCTTGCGTCTCTTCCATCGAGGCTTGACCCCGAATATTGCGCTCTTCCGATTCACCATAGTGCATCTTGCGTGCTTCTTCTGCAAAGTTTTGTCCCACGTCCTCTGTGTTGGCAATCACGTGCTTGACCATCTTCATCCAGGCCTCTTGCACCATTTGCACCGTTTCAGGATGCACCTGCGCCAAGCTGGCAGCAGCGGACTCTGCAGCTTGAGTTGTCACGGCAGGTAAATGGGGCGCAGGTGCCGCAGTTCCAGCACCAGCACCAGCATTTGCAGAAACTTCTTCCGTTTGGATCTCTGGCTTTGAATTTCGCGGCTCTGCAGCCCCTAGGTTCAAACGAGGCGCAGAGGGCAATTTGCGCACTTGCGTATTGGCACACAGGGGGCAAGCCACCAAGTCCCTTTCGCGTTGCGACTGATAATCTTCTTCCGAGCCAAACCAGCCTTCAAAATTGTGCATGCCAGCGCACTGAAGGTTAAGGACTTTCATGCAGGATTTTTGCCCCTGTTCAATTGGCCAACATCTGGGACACTGATTGTGCGCACAGTGACATCAAAGCGCCAGGCACAATACCCAAGACCAAGACCAACAAACCATTGAGAGACAAGACAATGCGAACATCAGCGCCAGCTGTGACGGTAGTGGCCGTGACAGCTTCATCAAAGTACATGACTTTCACAACGCGCAAATAATAGAAAGCACCGATGAGAGACATGAACACAGCAAAAACTGCCAATGCAATGTCTGCCGTATGGCCAGATGCGACCAGCGCCTGCAAGACAGACAACTTGGCATAGAAACCGACCATGGGTGGAATGCCAGCCAAAGAGAACATGCAGATGGCCATGACACCCGCATACAAAGGGCTGCGGTTGTTCAAGCCAGCCAGATCGGTAATTTCTTCGCTCTCAAAACCTTGACGGGCCAACAACAAAATAATGCCAAATGTTGCCAAGGTCGTAAGGACATAACCTACAACATAGAACATGGCCGAGCTGTAGGCGTTGGCACCCATGGCCGCATTGCCACTGACCACGCCAGACATCAAACCAATCAGCACGAAACCCATTTGGGCAATGGTGGAATAAGCCAACATGCGCTTGAGATTGGTTTGTGCAATGGCCGCCAAGTTACCAACCAACAATGAGGCGATGGCCAAGAGGGCCAACATTTGCTGCCAATCGATGGCCATCGGCAACAAGCCCTCCACCAACAAACGAATGATGATCGCAAAAGCTGCCAGCTTAGGCGCGCCTGCAATCATGAGGGTGGCCGCTGTAGGGGCACCTTGGTAAACATCGGGTACCCACATGTGGAAAGGCACCACACCGAGCTTGAATGCCAAGCCAGACACCACAAACACCAAACCAAACACCAACACTTGGTGTTTGACTTGGCCACTGGCAATGACTTTGAAAACAGTCGCCAAATCCAAAGAACCTGTCGCACCATACAGCATGGACATGCCATACAACAAGAAGCCAGAAGCCATGGCACCTAGGACAAAGTACTTCATGGCCGCCTCAGTGGCCTGAGCGTTGTCGCGGCGCAGTGCCACCAAGGCATAGCTAGACAAAGTGAGCAGTTCAAGTCCCAAATACAAAACCAAAAAGTTTTGGCCTGAAATCATGACACTCATGCCCAACAAGGCAAACACAGAAAGGCTGAAAATTTCACCGCCGCGCAGCATGTCGCGATCGGCTGCGTAAGGACGTGCATACACCAAGGTCACCATGACGGCGATGGTGGCGAAACACTTCAGCCAATGACCCATGGGATCACTGACCACCAAACGGCCAAAGCCATAAAGCGTGTGACCTGAATCAGCGTAGAAGGCATGCAGCAGTGCCACGCCACCAAGAGATACCAAGCTTAAAACATAAGTCACAGTGCGCTTAGGGCTTGTGACCAGCAGGTCTACCAGCGCAATGACGCAGGCCATGACCAGCAACACGATTTCTGGGTAAATCGTCATCCAGCTGGTTGAGTCAATCATGTCTATTCTCTCTATCTTAAAGTTTCAGCTGACCACAAGCGATCAAGGTAATTTGGAAACAGCGACATGCTCTAACAAATTGGCCACAGAGACTTCCATCACATCGGTGAATGGTTTTGGGTACAAGCCCATGTAAAGCACCGCAACAGCCAGCAAGGCCATGACTGTGAACTCACGCGCATTGATGTCTGTGAGTTCTTTCACATCGTCGTTGGTGACCGAGCCCAAGTAAACGCGCTTGTACATCCAGAGGGTGTAAGCAGCGCCAAAGATCAGGGCAGAGGCGGCCAACAGGCCCACCACGAAGTCAAACTTGACAGCACCCAAAATGACCATCCACTCACCCACAAATCCTGCAGTGCCTGGCAAACCGCAATTGGCCATGGCGAACAGCAAAGCGAACGCTGCAAACTTGGGCATGGTGTTGACCACACCGCCGTAGCTTGCAATTTCTCGCGAGTGAACACGGTCATACAGCACGCCAATCGACAAGAACATGCCCGCTGAAACAAATCCGTGCGCAATCATTTGCACCAAGCCACCCGACACGCCAAGCGGGCTGAAGATAAAGAAGCCCAGGGTCACGAAACCCATGTGCGCCACGGATGAATACGCCACCAGTTTTTTCATGTCTTGCTGCACCATGGCCACCAAGCCCACATAGATCACGGCCACCAAGGACAACACGATCATGAAGGTGCCCCATTCGTGCGCTGCATCGGGCGCAATGGGCATAGAGAAACGCAAGAAACCGTAGGCACCCAGCTTCAACATGATGGCCGCCAGCACTGCAGAGCCGCCTGTAGGCGCTTCAACGTGCACGTCGGGCAACCAAGTATGAACAGGCCACATCGGCACCTTGACCGCAAAGGCCGCAAAGAATGCAAAGAACAAAAAGTTTTGTGCTGTGGCAGACAAAGGCAGCTCATGCCAAGTTGCAATGTCAAAACTACCACCCGATTGGATGTACAAGAAGATCAAAGCGATCAAGGTCAGGAGAGAGCCCAACAAGGTGTACAAGAAAAACTTGAAGGCTGCATAGATCTTGTTGGGGCCACCCCATATACCAATGATCAAGTACATGGGAATCAGCGTGGCTTCAAAGAACACATAGAACAACAAGCCGTCTAAGGCTGAGAACACGCCAATCATCAATCCAGAAAGGATTAAGAAAGCGGCCATGTATTGGTTGACTTTGCGTGTAATGACTTCCCAACCCGCAATGATCACAACCACATTGATGAAGGCCGTCAGAATGATGAGCCACAGAGAGATGCCGTCTACACCCAAGTGGTAGTTCACATTGAAACGTTCAATCCAAGAAGCTTTTTCGACAAACTGCATGTCAGCGGTATCGAGTTTGAAACCCGCATACAAAGGCAGCGTGGCCAAAAAACTCACAATGGCACCGACCAGCGACAACCAGCGCACAGATTGCGCTTGTTCATCACGGCCCAAGGCCAATAAAACAATGCCGAACGCAATAGGCGTCCAAATGGCAAGGCTCAACATTCCCATTTTGTAAATCCTTATTTGTTGAGCCAGACGAAATACGTCATGAGCAAAAAGATACCCAAGATCATGACCAAGGCATAGTGGTACAGATAACCCGTTTGCAACTTGCGCGTCCAGTTAGAGACCATGCCCACCAACTTCCAGGAGCCGTTCACAAGCAAGCCGTCGATCAAGGTGCGATCGCCGACTTTCCACAGGCCACTGCCCAAGGCACGTGCTCCGCGCGCCAAGATGTTTTCATTGATCCAGTCCATGTAGTACTTGTTCTCAAGCAGAACCACCAAGGGACGCAAGGCACGGCCCATGGCGGCAGGCACTGCAGGATTGATCAAGTACATGTACCAAGCCACCACCACACCCGCCAAGGCAAGCCAAAATGGTGCTGTGCTAACTGCGTGCAAAGCCATGGCCACAGGGCCATGGAAGGCTTCTGTCAATATTTTCATGCCAGCATGCTTTTCAGCATCGATGAAGATGGCATCTTTGAAGAACTCGCCAAACAGCATGGGTTGGATGGTCATGAAACCAATGACCACCGACGGAATGGCCAACAAAATCAGAGGCACTGTGACCACCCAAGGCGACTCGTGAGGACTGTGGCTTTCGTGGTCATCGTGGTGATCGCCATGGTGTGCATCGGGGTTCTGGTCGTAGCGCTCTTTGCCATGGAACACCAAGAAGTACATGCGGAAAGAATAGAAAGCCGTGACAAATACGCCAGCCAACACTGCAAAGTTGGCAAAGCCAGCAGCAGCCAAGTTGCTTTCGTGCACGGCTTCAATGATGCTGTCTTTGGAGTAGAAACCTGAGAAAAATGGCGTTCCGATTAAAGCCAAAGAACCCAGCAAGGAAGTGATCCAAGTGATGGGCATGTACTTGCGCACGGCGCCCATGTACCGAATATCTTGGTTGTGGTGCATGCCCATGATGACCGAGCCGGCACCTAAGAACAGCAGGGCTTTGAAGAAGGCGTGGGTCATGAGGTGGAACACAGCCACCGAATAGGCTGATGCACCCAATGCCACTGTCATGTAGCCCAATTGAGACAAGGTGGAATAAGCCACCACCCGCTTGATGTCATTTTGGATGATGCCCAAGAAGCCCATGAACAAGGCCGTGATGGCACCAATGATCATGATGAAATTCAAGGCAGTTTCAGACAACTCGAACAAAGGTGACATGCGTGCCACCATGAAGATGCCCGCCGTGACCATGGTGGCGGCGTGGATCAATGCGGAGATGGGTGTGGGGCCTTCCATGGAGTCTGGCAGCCACACATGCAAAGGAAACTGAGCTGACTTGCCCATGGCACCAATGAACAAGCAAATACAAATGACCGTGATCAACATCCACGAAGTGCCAGGCAATGTGAGGGCACTGAGGTCTGCTGCTTGGGCAAATGCTTCTGTGTAATTCAGGGTACCCGTGTAGGCGGCAATGAGGCCAATGCCCAAGATAAAGCCAAAGTCGCCCACTCGATTCACCAAGAAGGCTTTCATGTTGGCAAAAATAGCGGTGGGTTTGTTGTACCAAAAACCGATGAGCAGGTAAGACACCAAGCCCACAGCTTCCCAGCCAAAAAACAACTGCAACATGTTGTTGCTCATCACAAGCATCAGCATGGAGAAAGTGAACAAAGAGATGTAGGCAAAGAACCGGTTGTAGCCTTCGTCTTCATCCATGTAGCCAATGGTGTAGATGTGAACCATGAGCGACACAAAGGTGACGACGCACATCATCATGGCGGTGAGGCCATCGACCATGAAACCCACCTCCATTTTGAGGTCGCCCACAGTCATCCAAGTGTAAAGAGTTTCATTGAAGCTCGCGCCATCGATGGCCACACTCTTCAATGTAGAGGCTGACAAAATGAATGCAATGAGCACACCCAAAATAGTGAGCGAGTGTGTAAGGCGGCGACCGATCCAGTTACCACCAAATTGTGTACCTAAAATGCCTGCCAATACGGCGCCCGCCAAGGGGGCCATAGGCACTGCAAGCAGCGTAGTTGCGTTGAGGGTTTGGCTCATGTTGTTTTAACCTCTTAACCCTTGAGCGAATCAAGTTCATCCACATTGATGCTGTTCATGTTGCGGAACAAAAGCACCAAAATGGCCAAACCGATGGCGGACTCGGCGGCTGCCACTGTCAAGATGAAGAACACGAAAACTTGTCCGTGCATGTCACCCAAATAGTGAGAGAAAGCCACAAAATTCATATTGACAGCCAAGAGCATCAGCTCAATGGCCATCAAAAGCACAATCAAATTCTTTCGGTTCAAAAAGATACCGATAACTGAGAGGGCAAACAACATAGCGCCTAACGACAAATAGTGTCCCAGTGTCAAGGTCATGATTTGGTCTCCTTGGGGGCATCAGCATCAGCACCAGCAGGCACTTCTGGCGCTTTAGGCGCCTCCCCTACTTTCACAGCATCCATTTTCACAACGACCAAACGATCGCTGGGAAGGACATTCACTTGCTCGGAAGCACTGATGGCTTTGCTGTCTTTGCGTTGACGCAGCGTGAGCGCAATGGCTGCAATCATGGCCACCAACAAAATAGCCGCTGCCACTTGAATGGGCATGAGGTATTCGGTGTAAAGCAAGATACCCAGGGCCTTGCTATTGGAAATTTGCGGCCCAATTTGACCCACAGCAACGGCCACTTTAGGCGCCTCAGAAGTTCTAAAACCACTCATTAGCACAGCCGCCATTTCGAGTGCAATGAGGGCACCCAAAGAGGCAGCCAAGGGAAAGTGTTTCCAGAAGCCTTGACGCAAAGTATCCAAGTTAAGGTCAAGCATCATGACCACAAACAAAAATAGCACCATCACGGCACCCAAGTAAACCAAGACCAAGACCATGGCCAAGAACTCAGCTTGGAGCAGCAACCACAGCCCCGAAGCTTGGGAGAAAGCCAGCATCAGAAACAACACAGCATGAACTGGGTTGCGCGCAGTCACGACTCGGAATGATGCAAACAGAAGCACCACCGAGAAGAGATAAAAGAAACCAGTTTTGACGTCCATGGGTTGTCGCTTGTTAGTTTTTGTAAATCAACCGATCAACGGTATTTGGCATCGGCCGCTCTGGCCTGAGCAATGTCTTTTTCATAGCGATCGCCGACAGCCAAGAGCATTTCTTTGGTGTAGTGCAAATCGCCACGCTTCTCGCCGTGGTATTCCAAAATAGAAGTTTCCACAATGGAATCGACAGGGCAGCTTTCTTCGCAGAAACCACAGAAGATGCACTTGGTTAAATCGATGTCATAACGCGTGGTTCTGCGCGAGCCATCAGTTCGAACCTCAGATTCAATGGTGATGGCCATTGCAGGGCAAACAGCCTCACACAATTTGCAAGCAATGCAGCGCTCTTCGCCGTTTTCATAGCGGCGCAAAGCGTGTAAGCCCCTGAAGCGAGGAGACAAGGGTGTCTTCTCTTCGGGGAACTGCAGGGTGACCTTGCGACGGAAAGCATAACGCCCCGTCAAAGCCATGCCCTTGACCAACTCAAACAGCATGAAGCTCTTGAGAAAGTCTTTGAGCGAAAAATTGGATACAGCCACAGTAGACATGTCTTAACCCGGTTATTTCCAAATGTTCCAAGGCGAGTGCAACCACGCGCCCACAATCAACAGCCACACCAAAGTGACTGGAATAAAAATCTTCCAACCCAAACGCATGATCTGGTCATAACGGAAACGCGGGAATGTAGCGCGAATCCAAATGAACATAGACACAACGAGGAAAGTTTTGATGCCCAACCAAATCCAACCAGGAATGAAGTTGAACAAAGCACTGTCGATGGGTGACATCCAGCCGCCCAAGAACATGATCACAGCCAAGATGGACACCAGCCACATGCTGGCGTATTCGGCCAAGAAGAAGATGGCAAAGCCCATGCCAGAGTACTCCACCATGTGACCCGCCACAATTTCGGCTTCACCCTCTACCACGTCAAAGGGGTGGCGGTTGGTTTCAGCCACACCTGAAATAAGGTAGACCATGAAGATCGGAAACAAAGGCAACCAGTTCCAGGACAAGAAGTTCAGACCCATGCTGGCCATTTCGCCTTTGCCCTGAACCAACACAATTTCAGTCAAGTTCATGCTGCCAGTGACCATGATGACCACCACGAAGCAAAAGCCCATGGCAATTTCGTAGCTCACCATTTGAGCAGAGGCGCGCAATGCACCCAAGAAGGCGTACTTTGAATTTGAGGCCCAGCCCGCAATGATCACACCATAAACCTCAATGGAGGTGATGGCCATGACCAACAACAAGCCTGCGTTGATGTTGGTGAGCGCCACTTCGGGTCCAAAGGGAATAGCCACCCACGCGGCCAATGCCGGCATGATGGCCATGATGGGGCCTAAACGGAACAAGCCAGGCGCCACAGCAGAAGGTGTGATGATCTCTTTGGTCAGCAACTTAATGGCATCAGCGATAGGTTGCAGCAAACCGAAAGGACCCACGCGGTTGGGTCCCATGCGAACTTGCATGAAGCCGAGTAATTTGCGCTCCCACAAAGTGAGGTAAGCAACGGCACCCATGAGCGGCGCTAAGACACATACAATTTTGATCAAAATCCACAAGACAGGCCACACCATCGTGGACCACCAAGTGGTGGAAATGGCATTCAGGCCACCGTTGTACAGCGCGTCGATCATGCGTGCACTCCTTCAGCAATAGCTTTTGCACTTTCATTTGCATTTCTGGCATCAGCCGTCAATTGCAAAGATGGCGCACGTCGAACCAAGCTGTCGAGTTGGTAAATAGAGGCCACGCAAGGTGCGTCGACATGCCCTGCCAAGCGAACTTCAGAACTGCACGCATTGCTCAAATTCAAAGGTGTGGCGCTGATTTGCTTCAACACATCTTGTGATGTTTCGAAAGCCAATTGGGGCAAGCCCAGCATGTTGGCCAAGACGCGCAACACCTTCCAGGCCGGCCGGGTTTCGGCCAAGGGCTTGACCACCGCATGGAAACTTTGCAAGCGTCCTTCTGCGTTCACGAAACTGCCAGATGTTTCTGTAAAAGGTGCAATGGGTAACAACACGTCTGAGAAAGACATATTGGTTTTAAAAGGACTGAGTGTGACAACCATTTGCATGGCGGCCAAGGCAGCCGCAGCTTTGGCGCCCGCAGCAGAATCTTCAACAGGCTCCGTGTTAAGCAACAAAGCCGCTTTCAAACCACCCGCCAGCATTTGTGCCGCATTCAAGCCACCGGACTGAGGCTCTGCTTTGGCCCACTGTGCACCCACAGTGTTAGCAGCTTCTGTGAGGTAGCCATAAGTTGCGCCAGTTTGATCGGCAATCCACTTGGCCAAACTCAGCAAGCTTGATGCATTGGCGTGGTGTGCTGCTGCATTGCCCAACAGAATAGCTTTGCGGTCGCCACCCAAGAGTGACTTGGCAATGGCTTGAGCCTCAGGTGTTGCTTGACCTTGAGCAGGCGCTGTCACGCCCTTCTCTGCCGCAACGGCCGCCGCCACATTGGCCAAACTTTGCGTCCAAGCACTGGCTTCTTGCACATCGGCATGTGCCACTGGCATGGCCCACGCATCGGCTGCATTGAACAAGGCCTTGGAAGTGATGGTGTTGACTTGCGCGCCATTGCGTTGTGCTTGGCGAATGCGCTGCGCAAACAGCGGATGGTCTTTGCGCAAGTTGCTGCCCACCACCAGCACACGCTGGAGTTGTGTCAGGCTGGCAATGGAGGTACCCAAATAACGCACGCCTTCGGCTTTGGCAAACTCGGCATTGCGCAAGCGGTAATCGATGTTGTCAGAACCCAAAGAGCGAACCAAGGTGCTGGCCAAATGCAGTTCTTCCAGTGTGCTGTGTGGGCTGACCAAAGCGCCAATGCTGCTGGCACCATGGTCTTTGCTGATTTGATTCAAACCATTGGCCACATATTCCAAAGCGGTTTGCCAATCAACTTCTTTCCACTCACCACCCTGCTTGATCATGGGGGCGCGCAGACGGTCGGCGCTGTTCAAGGCTTCGTAAGAGAAACGATCTCGGTCGGCAATCCAGCACTCATTGACTTCTTCGTTTTCCAAAGGCACCACACGAAGAACTTCGTTGTTTTTAACTTGCACCACCAAGTTGGCACCCGATGAATCGTGCGGGGCAATTGATTTGCGGCGAGACAATTCCCAAGTGCGGGCGCTGTAGCGAAATGGCTTGCTGGTGAGCGCGCCTACGGGGCAAATGTCAATCATGTTGCCAGAGAGTTCTGAGTCAACCGATTGGCCCACAAAGGTTTCAATTTCGGCGTGCTCGCCGCGGTGGGACATGCCCAACTCCATGACACCGGCCACCTCTTGGCCAAAGCGAACACAACGTGTGCAGTGAATGCAACGGCTCATCTCTTGCATGCTGACGAGGGGGCCCACATCTTTGTGAAACACCACACGCTTTTCTTCTTCGTAACGTGAACCCGAGCCACCATAACCCACCGCCAAGTCTTGCAACTGGCACTCACCGCCTTGATCGCAAATGGGGCAATCAAGCGGGTGATTGATGAGCAAAAATTCCATGACCGACTGCTGCGCCTTGATGGCTTTGTCTGACTTGGTGCGAACAATCATGCCTTGCGTCACAGGTGTTGCACATGCAGGCATAGGCTTGGGTGCCTTTTCAACATCGACCAAACACATGCGGCAGTTGGCCGCAATGCTCAATTTCTTGTGATAGCAGAAGTGAGGAATGTAAGTGCCGGCCTTTTCAGCGGCATGCATGACCATGCTGCCCTCAAGGACCTCAACTTTTTGACCGTCTAGTTCAATTTCAACCATGGTTGTTCTGCCGTCTCAAACGTAAGCGGGGACCATGCAGGTCTTGTGCTCAACGTGGTACTCAAATTCGTGACGGAAATGTTTGATCATTCCGCGCACAGGCATGGCGGCGGCATCACCCAAAGCGCAAATGGTGCGGCCCTGAATGTTGTCTGCCACCGAGTTCAAGAGGTCGAGGTCGCTTGCGCGGCCTTGGCCATTTTCAATTCTGTCGACCATGCGCCACAACCAACCTGTACCTTCACGGCAAGGTGTGCATTGGCCACATGATTCGTGGGAGTAGAAATAAGACAAGCGTTGCAAGGACTTGACCATGCAACGTGTATCGTCCATGACGATGACCGCGCCAGAACCCAGCATTGAGCCAGCCTTGGCAATGGCGTCGTAGTCCATGGTGATGTCCATCATGATGTTGGCAGGCAACACTGGGGCCGATGAACCGCCAGGAATAACCGCTTTCAAATTGCGGCCACCCCGCATACCACCGGCCAACTCCAAGAGCTTGGCAAATGAAGTGCCGAGCGGAATTTCGTAATTGCCAGGGCGCTCTACGTCACCGCTAATAGAGAAGATCTTGGTGCCACCGTTGTTGGGCTTGCCACATTCCAAATACGCCTGACCGCCATTGCGAATGATCCAAGGAACCGCTGCAAAAGTTTCGGTGTTGTTGATGGTGGTGGGCTTGCCGTACAAACCAAAGCTTGCAGGGAATGGTGGCTTGAAGCGAGGTTGGCCTTTTTTGCCTTCCAAGGATTCAAGCAAAGCGGTTTCTTCACCGCAAATATATGCACCGAAACCGTGGGACGCATGCAACTGGAAGTTGAAGCTGCTGCCCATGATCTTGTCACCCAAGTAGCCCGCTGAGCGCGCTTCTTCAAGGGCGGCTTCAAAGCGTTCGTAGGTTTGGAAAATTTCGCCATGAATGTAGTTGTAACCCACATTGATGCCCATGGCATAAGCTGCAATGGCCATGCCTTCAATCACGATGTGTGGATTGAATTGCATGATGTCACGGTCTTTGCAAGTGCCCGGCTCACCCTCATCCGAATTGCAAACCAAATACTTTTGACCTGGAAACTGGCGGGGCATGAAGCTCCACTTCAGGCCGGTTGGGAAACCCGCACCGCCTCGGCCGCGCAAAGCAGACTCTTTGACTGTGGCAATGACTTGGTCTTGTGTCAAACCTTCACCGCCATCTTGTCCCAAAATTTTGCGCAAAGCTTGGTAGCCACCGCGCGCTTCGTAATCTTTTAAGCGCCAGTTGTGGCCATTCAAACCCGACATGATTTGCGGGTTGATGTGACGCTCGTGGAATGAAGATTCCAAGCCGGTGGCCGCAAAGCGTGACAACAATTGATTCAGATCAGCGCTCATGCTGCGCCTCCAGATTTTTGCAAAGTATCGATCAAATCGTCGAGCTTCTCGTTGCTCATGAAGCTGCACATGGTGCGGTCGTTGACCAACAACACAGGCGCATCGGCGCATGCGCCTTGGCATTCACTGGGTTGCAAAGTAAACAGGCCATCAGCGGTTGTTTCACCCACTTGTATGCCCAAACGCTTTTGCAAATGGACCAGTGCTTGCTGGCCACCATGCAACTGGCAAGGTAAATTGTTGCAAACGTTCAGCTTGAACTTACCCAATTTTTGCTGGTTGTACATGTTGTAAAAAGTAGTGACTTCGTGCACCGCCATGGGCGCCATGCCCAGATAGTCGGCCACAACTTTTTCGCTCTCGGCGCTAACCCAGCCAAACTCTTGTTGCACGATAGACAAACAGGCCATGACAGCTGATTGCTTTTGATCGGCAGGAAATTTGGCCACTTCGCGAGCGAAGCGGGCTTTGGTCTCATTAGAGATCATCGGTCAATCTCTCCAAACACAATGTCCATGGTTCCAATGATGGCCACTGCGTCGGCCAACATGTGGCCACGGGCCATTTCATCAAGGGTCGCCAGGTGGGCGTAGCCCGGGGCACGAATTTTTAAACGGTAAGGCTTGTTGGCACCGTCGCTGACGAGGTAAATACCAAACTCACCTTTGGGATGTTCAACAGCGGCATAGGCCTGGCCTTCGGGGACATGGAAGCCTTCTGTGAACAGTTTGAAATGGTGAATCAAACCTTCCATGTTGGTCTTCATGGCTTCGCGCGAAGGAGGCGCAATTTTGTGGTTGTCGGTAATGACAGGGCCGGGGTTGGCGCGCAGCCACTTGATACATTGCTGAATGATCCGATTGGATTCACGCATTTCTTGCATGCGCACCAAGTAGCGGTCGTAGCTGTCACCCGTTTTACCCACCGGTACATCGAACTCAACTTCGGAGTAAACCTCGTAAGGCTGCGTTTTGCGCAAATCCCAAGCAACGCCAGAGCCGCGCAACATAGGGCCTGTCATACCCAAATTCAATGCACGCTCGGGCGAAACAACACCCACGCCCACGGTGCGCTGCTTCCAAATGCGGTTGTTGGTGAGCAAGGTTTCGTACTCATCGATGCAATGTGGGAAGCGGTTTGTAAAGTCTTCAATAAAGTCAAGCAAAGAGCCCTGTCGGTTGACATTCATTTCTGCAATGGCTTTGGCATTGCGAATTTTATTGACTTGGTACTGCGCCATGGTTTCTGGCAAATCACGGTAGACACCGCCAGGACGGAAATAAGCTGCATGCATTCGAGCACCGGAAACGGCCTCGTACATGTCGAACAAGTCTTCGCGTTCACGGAATGCATAGACTAAGACAGTCGAGCTGCCACAGTCGTTGGCGTGAGAGCCCAACCACATGAGGTGATTGAGCAGTCGTGTGATTTCGGAGAACATGACGCGGATGTATTGGGCACGTTTTGGCACATCGATGCCAAGCAACTTTTCAATGGCCAAGCAATAGGCATGCTCATTGCTCATCATGGACACGTAGTCCAATCGGTCCATGTAGGGCAAGGACTGAATATAAGTTTTGCTTTCAGCCAACTTTTCAGTAGCGCGGTGCAAGAGGCCAATGTGAGGATCTGCGCGTTGCACAACCTCTCCATCAAGTTCCAGAACCAATCGAAGCACGCCGTGGGCCGCAGGGTGTTGCGGACCAAAGTTCAGTGTGTAGTTTTTAATTTCTGCCATGTTGATAGACACGAACGCTTAAGCGCTTAGTGCAGACCTCCGTATTTTTCTTCGCGGATGATCCGAGGCGTGATTTCGCGGGGCTCAATGGAGACAGGTTCGTAAATCACGCGGGCTCGTTCAGCGTCATAACGCATTTCGACATGACCCGAGACTGGGAAATCTTTTCTGAAAGGATGCCCAATGAATCCGTAATCGGTAAGAATTCGGCGCAAATCCTGATGGCCCTCAAACACAATGCCGAACAGGTCAAACGCTTCGCGCTCGTACCAGTTGGCTGAATTCCACAAGGCATTGACCGAGTCAACCAATGGCAAGTCATCATGGGGGCAAAGCACCATGACACGGACTCGCTGATTCAGGCTGACCGACAACAAGTGAACAACGATCCCAAAGCGGGGGCCAACAGTACCGACATCAGCATAGGTTGAGTAGTCCATGCCACACAGATCGATGAGTTGCTCGAAGCTGCAAACGGGAGAATCACGCAATGTTTGCATGACGCTCAGGTAATTGACAGAAGACACTTTGACAGTGACCTCGTTCAAAGCCACTGAAACTTCAGACACTTGTGAGCCCAAAACTTGAATGAGATTTTGCTGGAGTTGCTCGGGGTGAATCGAAAAAGTCATGTTGATTCTTTCAAACACGAGCAATGGTGTTGGTGCGTCGAATTTTTTGCTGCAACTGGATGATGCCGTAAATCAGGGCCTCGGCAGTGGGTGGGCAACCCGGCACATACACATCAACCGGCACAATTCGATCACAACCCCTGACCACGGAATAGCTGTAGTGGTAATACCCGCCGCCATTGGCACAAGAGCCCATGGAAATAACCCAGCGGGGCTCAGACATTTGGTCATACACTTTTCGCAAAGCAGGCGCCATTTTGTTGGTCAGGGTACCCGCAACAATCATCAGATCACTTTGGCGCGGACTGGCACGGAAAACTTCTGCACCAAATCGAGCCAAGTCGTATCGCGCTGTGGCGGCATGCATCATTTCTACCGCACAGCAAGCCAAGCCAAACGTCATGGGCCACAAAGAACCTGTCTTGGCCCAATTCACCACAGAGTCGTAACTTGTGGTGATGAAGCCTTCTTTCATCACGCCTTCAATCATTGTTCACATCCTTGTTGAAGCAGCCATTCAATTCAAAATTTTGCAAAGACGCCTGTTTGGAAATTACTCCCAATCGAGTGCGCCCTTTTTCCATTCGTACACAAAACCGACGACCAGAATGCTTAGGAAAATAACGACACCCACGAAGCCTGCGACACCCACTTCTTTGAGGGCAACCGCCCATGGAAAGAGAAACGCAATTTCAAGGTCAAACAAAATGAACAAGATCGCCACCAAGTAATAGCGCACGTCAAATTTCATGCGCGCATCTTCGAAAGCTTCGAAACCGCATTCGTAAGGAGAATTTTTGGCCGCGTCAGGGCGATTAGGGCCAAGGATATAGCCCAGAACTTGAGGAATGACGCCGATGGCAACGCCCACCAAAATGAACAACAAGATAGGAAGGTATTGGTCGAGGTTGATCATGAACTTCAAATCAATGGGGAGACGCCGAATGCAAACATTCAGCGCCTCTGAGTTGGTGCCGTCGGCGAGACTCGAACTCGCACAGCTTTCGCCACTACCCCCTCAAGATAGCGTGTCTACCAATTTCACCACGACGGCGGTTATTTGTTCCAATGGCATGAGGCATCCACACGTGGATTTTTGGCGCTTGGAACAGCTGGTAGTTTACCCCTAAACAAGGTCAATCTTGCAGGGTAAACACCGAAATTTCTGTCACGCACCAAGAAGTTAATGCACGCGAGATTTCTTACTTTGAAATTGCAGGGGCAGCAGGCGTGACAGGCGCATTACCAGGAATTTGCGAGGCCGTACTGTTGTCTACAGGTGCTGGCCTAGAAGTTGGCACAAGGACAGAACTACCTTCCAACACGCTGTTTGAAGAAGAAGGACGCAAATTACCAAAGTAAGCCAACATCAAGGTGCTTACGAAAAATACAGCCGCCAAAACTGCCGTGGTGCGTGACAAGAAATTAGCACCACCCGAGGCCCCAAACAAACTGCCAGAACTGCCGCTGCCAAAGGCCGCACCCATGTCAGCACCTTTGCCGTGTTGCACCAAGATCAATCCAATCATGGCCAAGGCCGACAACATCTGTACAGCCAAAATTACGGTGATCATTGCATTCATGCTTTGCTCCAAATCAAAAATCTTGTGTCAAAAGTTCAGGCCGCCCTAAGCGGTTTTTGAACCAGCAGCCATGATGGCCAGAAAATCGGTCGCTTTGAGGGCTGCGCCACCAATCAAACCACCATCAATGTCGGCTTGCGCCAGCAACTGTGCGGCGTTGGCAGCATTCATACTGCCACCATACAAAATAGAAATACGGTCTGAGTGCGATGTTGCCGCCTTCAGTTGCGCCCGCAACACAGCGTGTACTTCTTGCGCTTGCTCTGGCGTTGCTGTGAGGCCAGTTCCGATGGCCCAAACAGGCTCGTACGCCACCACAATTTCGCTGATGCAATGCCCATTGGTGTGAATGATGGCCGCCAATTGACGCCTCACCACTTCTTCAGTCTGACCAGCTTGGCGGTCGGCCAAAGTTTCACCCACACACACAATGGGGGTGATGCCGGCAGACAAAGCGCGCTGCGCTTTGAGTGCCACAGTGGCATCTGTTTCTGCGTGGTATTGGCGACGTTCAGAGTGGCCAACGATGGTATAGCGAACCGCAAAATCTTTCAACATACCAGCCGAGATTTCGCCTGTGAAAGCACCCACCTCTTGAGCTGACACATCTTGAGAACCTAAAGCTATAAGCGATTGACCGGCAAGCAAAACCTGCACCTGCGCCAAATAGGCAGAAGGCACACAGACTGCAACTTGGCAATTCATGCCTTTGCTGCCGTCTAACACCGCTTGCAACAAAGAAGCATTGGCAGCCAAACTGCCATTCATCTTCCAGTTACCCGCAATGAGCTTTTGCTTCATGGTCAATCCTCAAACACGAAGGCTTGATTACTCTGACTGCGATGGTGCAGCAGGACGCTCGATCAAGGCTTTCATGGACAACTTCACACGGCCTTTTTCGTCGGTCTCGAGCACTTTGACTTTGACGATCTGACCCTCTTGCAAATAGTCAGACACTTTTTCAACGCGCTCATGTGCAATTTGGCTGATGTGCAACAAGCCATCTTTGCCTGGCAACAAATTGATCAAAGCACCGAAGTCGAGTAACTTAGTGACTGGGCCTTCGTAGACCTTGCCAATTTCAACTTCAGCGGTGATTTGCTCAATGCGGCGCTTGGCTTCATCAGCCTTGGCACCGTCAGTGGCTGCGATGGTGATCGTGCCGTCTTCATTGATGTTGATTTGAGTGCCCGTCTCTTCGGTGAGCGCACGAATGGTAGCGCCACCCTTACCGATCACATCGCGAATTTTCTCGGGGTTGATCTTCATGGTGAAGAGCTTGGGTGCGAAGTTAGACACTTCGGTTTTGGCTTCGCTCATGGCATCTTGCATCTTGCCCAAGATGTGCATGCGCGCTTCTTTGGCTTGTGCCAAGGCCACTTGCATGATCTCTTTGGTAATGCCTTGGATTTTGATGTCCATCTGCAAAGCAGTCACACCGTTGGTGGTACCGGCCACTTTGAAGTCCATGTCGCCCAAATGATCTTCGTCGCCCAAGATGTCGGTCAACACTGCAAAGCGGCTTGCGTCTTTGATGAGGCCCATGGCAATGCCTGCCACGTGTGCTTTCATGGGCACGCCTGCGTCCATCAAGGACAAACAGCCACCGCACACAGAAGCCATGGAAGAAGATCCATTGGACTCTGTAATTTCAGAGACCACACGCATGGTGTAGGGGAACTCTTCTTTGGTAGGCAACACAGCGGCCAAAGCACGCTTGGCCAAACGGCCGTGACCAATTTCACGACGCTTTGTAGAGCCCATGCGGCCAACTTCGCCAGTGGCAAAGGGAGGCATGTTGTAGTGCAACATGAAGCGGTCTTCGTACTCACCGGCCAAGGCGTCAATGCGTTGTGCATCGCGCTCTGTGCCCAAAGTGGCGATGACCAAGGCTTGTGTTTCGCCGCGTGTGAACAAGGTAGAACCGTGCGTGCGTGGCAACACTGAGTTGCGGATTTCGATAGGACGAACAGTGCGTGTGTCGCGGCCATCGATGCGCGGCTCGCCTGCCAAGATTTGGCTGCGCACAATGTTGGCTTCGATGTCAAACAACATGCCTTCAACTTTGACGCTGTCAAACTCAACGCCTTCAGCCTTGAGGCCTGCCATGGTGGCTGCGTAGGTTTCGCGGCAAGCTTGAGTTCGGCTTTGCTTGTTGCGAATTTGGTAAGCGGCGCGGAGTTTTTCTTCTGCGTGCGCATTGACTTTGGCAATGAGCGCTTCATCCTTGGCAGGCGCAGTCCAATCCCAGGCGGGTTTGCCAGCGTCGCGCACCAATTCGTGAATGGCATTCACGGCAATGTTGCCCTGCTCATGACCAAACACCACAGCACCCAACATGATCTCTTCGGACAACTGTTGCGCTTCTGATTCAACCATGAGCACAGCAGCTTCTGTACCGGCAACGACCAAGTCCATCTGGCTGTCTTTGCGTTGTGTTTGACCGGGGTTCAACACGTATTCGCCGTTGATATAACCCACGCGCGCAGCGCCGATCGGGCCATTGAAAGGCACGCCAGAAATAGACAATGCGGCGCTGACTGCAATGAGGGCAGCAATGTCGGCATCGACTTCAGGGTTCAAAGAAACGGTGTGCACCACAACGTGCACATCGTTGTAGAAACCTTCTGGAAACAGAGGGCGGATAGGTCGGTCAATTAGGCGACTGGTGAGAGTTTCCAGTTCGCTGGGCTTGGCTTCGCGTTTGAAAAAGCTGCCTGGGATTTTGCCCGCTGCATAAGCTTTCTCAATGTAGTCCACGGTTAAGGGGAAAAAGTCTTGACCGGCTTTGGAATTTTTAGAAGCCACCACTGTGGCCAAGACCACGGTGTCTTCAATGTTGACCAGCACAGCGCCGGAAGCTTGGCGTGCAATTTCGCCGGTTTCCATGATGACCTTGTGTTGGCCCCATTGGAAAGTTTTTGTCACTTTGTTGAAAATGGACATGTTGAATAACTCCAGAAAATCACAATGCAAAGGGCTGCACTGAAAAGCCTAGATATTGCCAGTCTGAACTCGATGCCATTCCATGAATGATCTGTGTTGAAACGCAAATGATTGATGGAATGACACAGCGCGGGTTCGGTCTGAAAACGTCTTTTTAGAAAACTTAAAGTAGAAAACGCCTGAGCTAGCGGGCTAACTCAGGCGCTTGTCATCTTTCGATACGCTTATTTGCGCAGACCAAGTTTGGCGATCAGAGCAACGTAGCGGTCAGCGTCTTTGGACCGCAAGTAGTCCAATAATTTACGGCGACGGCTAACCATGCGCAACAAACCGCGGCGACCGTGATGGTCTTTGGCGTGTGTTTTGAAATGGGGTGTCAACTCGTTGATGCGAGCTGTGAGCAAAGCCACCTGGACTTCGGGGCTACCCGTGTCATTGGCGGCGCGAGCGTTGGCCTTGACGACCTCAGCCTTGATAGAGGATGCAATCATTTTTTCTTCCTTTTTTCGCCTTTGAATCAAAGCAGCAATGCGGCTTCAATCAATGAGACGATGTTTATAACTTGCGCAAGCGGTTTGGAATCAACTGCTGCGTGCGATCTTGTGCGGCGGTCTCCCGCTTGGCAAAGCCTTGGAATTATAACCACAGGCAGGCAACTCGGGAACCCCTTAGGATTTAACTGGCTAAAAAAACAGTGCTTAACCGGCCATGAAGCTTCAAAATCACTTCAAAATAAGCTTCATATGGACAAAATCAGAATCGATAAATGGCTTTGGGCTGCCCGTTTTTACAAAACCCGGTCTCTGGCCACAGACGAAATAGGCAAAGGACGCGTGGCCATCAATGACCAGACTATCAAGGCCTCCAGAGAAGTGAAAGTGGGCGACACCGTCAAAGCCAGACAAGGCGATATCACCCGAACAGTCAAGGTTTTAGCCATCAGTGACCAAAGGGGGCCTGCGCCAATCGCGCAAGCTTTGTACGAAGAAACGCATGACAGCCTTGAACTCAGAGACAAAATCAGCGTTCAAAGGCGTCTGTCCAAAGAACCCGCCCTGAGCATTGAACAGGGCCGCCCGACCAAAAGAAATCGCCGCGATTTAGAGAAGGCCAAGCAGGTAGGCTGGAACGACCGATGGAGCGCCTCCCTAGACACTGACTGACGCCTAGGTGCCAAATAACGTTGTTTACAGGGGTTTTCACCCTCCCCCCGCTTTTGTCTGCACTCTAAAGTGTGAAACGACAAAATCACAAACAGGAGTCATGCTGTGCAGTTTTCTAAACACCTCGGAAAGTCCACCCGCCGTTTTGGCCTCAGCCTCATCGGAGCAGTCAGCTTGGCCAGTACGATGGGCTTCGGACTTCTCGCAAGTTCAAGCGCCATGGCGCAGGCCTACCCCAACAAGCCCATTCGTTTGGTTGTGACCTTCCCCACCGGTGGCGCACCCGACATTTTGGCCCGTTTGTTCAGTGAAAAATCACAACTGGGACAGCCCATTGTGATCGACAACAAACCAGGCGCAGGTGGCAATATTGGTAGCGATGTGGTGGCCAAGGCAGCTGGCGATGGCTACACACTGGTCATGGGCACCGTAGGAACACACTCTATCAATGGCGCGTTGTACGCAAAAATGCCCTACGACATGGTGAAAGACTTCACGCCCATTTCCTTGATTGCATCGGCCCCCAATTTGCTGGTTGTCAACAATGACCTGCCCGTCAAAACGGTGCAAGAACTCATTGCCTACATGAAAGCCAATCCGAACAAACTCTCCTATGCCTCACCTGGCATTGGCACCTCGGTTCACATGTCAGGTGAATTGTTCAAGTCAATGACCGGCACCAGCATGACGCACGTACCCTATAAAGGTCGTCAGTTTTACGTGCCTGATTTGTTAGGTGGCAGTGTTCAATTGGTGTTTGACAACATGCCCTCTGCTTTGCCTTTGGCCAAAGAAGGCAAGATTCGGGCAATTGCGCAAACCACGGCCAAGCGCTCTGCCGCTGCGCCCGATGTGCCCACCGTGGCTGAAACATTGCCCGGCTTTGAAGCCATCACCTGGTTTGCCATGTTTGCCCCTGCCAACACGCCCAAGCCTGTCATAGACAGATTGAATGCAGAAGTGTTGCGTGTTTTCAAACTGCCTGAAGTGGCAGAGCGTATCAAAACATTAGGGCTAGAAGCAGTTCTCTCATCACCCGATGAACTGGCCAAATACCAAGCAACTGAAATTGTGAAGTGGGCCAAAGTGGTCAAAGATTCTGGCGCCAAAGCCGAATAAGCATCGCTCACCCAACACATCCTTTCAACAAGTTTTTTTGGACTTTTCAAATGACAATTGATTTAAACCGACGCGACGTTCTTCAAGCCAGCTTGGCAGGCGCCGTCAGCATCGCCATGCCGGCCATGGCGCAAAGCAATTTCCCTTCAAGACCCATTAAGCTGATTTGCCCTTGGCCTGCGGGTGGATCCACCGACGGCGTCATGCGCGCCTTGGCTGAAAGTGCCACCCGAATTTTGGGTAGTCCTGTGGTCATTGAGAACAAGGCCGGCGCCAGCGGTATGCTCGGCCCCAATGAATTGGTAAGCGCCAAACCCGATGGCTACACCCTGTCACAGTTGACCATTGGTATTTTGCGTTTGCCGCACATGCAAAAAATGCAATTTAATCCTCTGCAAGACTTTACTTTTATTGCTTGCTTAACGGGCTACACCTTTGGCATTGTGGTGCGCTCTGACTCCCCCATCAAGTCCATCAAAGACTTGGTAGATTACGCCAAGGCCAACCCCGGGAAATTTACTTTTGGCTCTACAGGCAACGGCACAACGCCGCACTTGGCCGTGGAAGAATTCGCCATGAAAGCAGGCATTCAGTTGCAACACATTCCTTTCAAGGGCAACGCAGATGGCATGGCTTCCTTGTTAGGCGGCCATGTGATGTCACACAGCGACGCCACGGGCTGGGCGCCGCACGTCGATGCAGGCACTTGCCGCTTGTTGGCCACATACGGCAGCAAGCGAACCAAACGCTGGCCCAATGTGCCCACACTCACCGAACTGGGCTACGACACCGTGTCTGATTCTCCGTTTGGCATAGGCGGTCCCAAGGGCATGGACCCAGCCGTGACGCGCAAACTGCATGATGCGTTCAAGAAAACTTTGGAAGATCCACAAGTACTGGCCACTTTTGAAAAGTTTGACCAATCGGTGATTTACATGAACTCCGAGGACTATGCCAAGTTTGCACGTGACAATTATCAGAAAGAGAAAGTCATCATTGAAAAATTGGGCTTGGCCAGACCCGCTTAATCATCTTCATTTCGCCTGAAAAAAAAGCCCAGCTAACTCTGGGCTTTTTTCATGTTCACTTCACAATCAGGACTTAAAAATGAGGACGGTTCATTTTGCAAACAGAGGGCAGTTCTAACTCTTGAGCTTTGAATTGTCGAATCACTTTGAAGCCATAACCCGAGCCCTCCACATCAAATGGCACATCAGGGCCGCCTTGCTTGGCCATCATGGCCACCACCATGGGCTGCTGAAACTGGTGGTCCATGGCGCGCATCTTGCCGCGTTGCCCAGCCATGCTCACTTCAGCGTTTTCAAGCTGCAAGGCCACGGCCAGGGGATCAGTCTGACCCGCCTTTTCGATGGATTGCACCAAGGCCTCCACCATGAGTTGCATTCGCAAGTGCAAATAGTCTTCTGAAGGTTTTACAAAACGCTGCTTGAAAGACTGGTAGAACTTTACGCTCTCAGCGCCGGGGACATTGGGCATCCACTCGGCAACAGCCAAGACCTTGCCAACACCAGCATCCCCCATTGCGGCAGGTGCACCCAACGCATTGCCATAGAAGGTGTAAAACTTTCCTTCGTAGCCTACATCTTTGGCAGCCTTCACCAAGAAGCTAAGGTCATTCCCCCAATTGCCAGTGATCACGGCTTGAGCACCGGACGCTCTGATTTTGGCGGCATACGGCAGAAAATCTTTGACTCTGCCCATGGGGTGCAATTCATCACCCGCGATTTGAATATCGGGCCGAAGTTTTTCAAGTTGCACTTTGGCTTCTCGCAAGACAGATTGACCAAAGCTGTAATCTTGCCCAATCAAATACACCGACTTCAATTTTGTATCTTGCTTCAACACTTGCATCAGGGCTGCCATGCGCATGTCTGCGTGCGCATCAAATCTGAAGTGCCAAAAATTGCATTTTTCTTGTGTGAGCGCAGGATCGACAGCGGCGTAGTTTAAAAAGAGAACACGCTTTTGCGGTTCACGCTCATTGTGTTTTTGAATGGCGTCCACCAAAACAGCAGCGTTGGCCGAGGAGTTTCCTTGCAAAACAAATTGAGCACCCGAATCAATGGCCGAGCGCAAAGAAGTTAAAGCTTCTTCACTTTGGCCCTTGCTGTCGTAGCGGTTCAATACCAATCTGCGTTTGCCTTCTTGCGTAGCCACGCCGCCTCGCGCATTGACTCGCTCCACAGCCCAAACCAAATTTCGAAGGACTGCTTCACCGGTGTTGGCAAAGGGCCCGCTCATGC
>Ga0315907_10000715_pt1 | contig 46755 bp, 41 predicted proteins | sample LakEriMetagenome_3_FD_203525 | JGI IMG/M metagenome (GOLD analysis project Ga0315907, IMG submission 203525) | Freshwater fungal communities from buoy surface, Lake Erie, Ohio, United States - Buoy 12 MA123 | ecosystem: Environmental > Aquatic > Freshwater > Lake > Lake biofilm | place: USA...
CTTTCCAGACGGCGTCGAGGTGCTTGTCCGCATCCGCGCCCCCGGCGATGATGAGGGCTTTGCGGTCGGGGCTGGCGCAGAAGGCGGCGTAGGCGTTGGGGGCCGGCAGCTCGCCGACCTTGCGCCACGTCCAGCGATCGTCCGCGCCGCGTCGGCAGAGGAAGATATCCCGATGGAAGACCTTGGTCCCGCCTTCCCACGGCGGCTTGCCCGGAAAATTAGCCCCGCCGGCGGCGAGGATCGCCTCGCGGCCGTCGCCGTCGAGGATCACCGCGGCCATCATGCCGGCGCGGCCGTGCGGATCAGGGATGTCGGGCAGCTCAAGCGCCGACAAGGACGCGGCCGCGAGCACGAGACAAACATGGAAAGCGCGCAACAGGGTCATGGTCGCCGGGGTCCCTCTTTCCTAGGGCCCGGCCGGAAACTCCGCCAGCCCAACCTTACTCCGCGCGCACCAACCAGCCTTCGGTCGAACGGGTGCAGGGGCGGGTCTCGCCGTTGACGACCGCAAAACCGCTGTTCCACTTGGCGCAACCGGTGGTGACCAGGGCGCAGGAGCCCTCGCCGAGGGAGGCCCAGGCGTCGGCGGCCGGGTCGTAGCCCAGCACCTCCTTGGTGAAGCCGGGATGCTTGAGCGGCTCGACCTTGCCCGCGAGCTTGCCGTCGTCGCCTCCGAGCACGAGGAACTTGCCCTCGAGCGACGGGCACGGGCTCGGCGCGGCGGCCGCCCCTCGCGGCAAAGGCGCGAGCCGCCGCCATTCCTTCCCGAGCTTGAACGCATGGCAGTCCGTCAGGTACTCGCGTTCGGCCCCCTTGACCCCGGGGGAGAGCGCGACGCCGCCGAAGAGGTAGAAGGTATCCTTGGTGCCTGCGGACAGGGCGAGCATCCGTCCGGAGCCGGCGCACAGCGGCAGTTCCTTCCAGCCGGCGTTGAGGTTCGCGAGGTCCAGCGCGTAGGCCGTCGACGAGGCGACGGTCGCGTCCGGACGTTCGGTGCCGCCGGCGACGATGACCTTGCTGCCGACGAGCGCGCCGGTGGCGTAGGCCAGCGGGCGCGGGAGGAACGGAAACGGCCGGACCTTGAGTTCGCCTTCCTCCAGGGAGAGCACGTAGCAGTCGGCGTAATGGCGGTGGGCATCCGCGCCGCCGATCGTCAGGAGGCCTTGACGGATCGAGACGCCGACGCCGTAGCCGATCGGGCGGGGAAGCTTGCCGACGACGGTCCACTTCTTGGAGCGCGTGGTGGCGAGGGCGAGGACCTGGTCATGCCAGACCTTGGCGCCGCCTTCCCAGGCCGGCTTGGCGGGGAAGTTCGAGCCGCCCGCGCACAGCAGGGATTCTCCGGTCACGCCGAGGAAGGAGCCGCCCACGCCCGGGGCGTTCGGGGTTTCAGGAAGTCGGGTCCAGCGCATGGTGATGGTCGCAAGGAAGACAGGCGGCGAGAGGGTGTCCAGAGATTAGGCGTTTTCGTTGGAAACACCTTGTTTTTAGGCACGTGGGAGGCTTCCCGAGCCGATCTCGCCGGCGGGTGATGCGGTCTCCGGGGCGACTTTTGTTTGACAGAGCGGCCGGGACCTTGCCTTGATTGGAGTCCTTTCGCACTGCCTGGTAGCTCAGCGGTAGAGCAGGTGACTGTTAATCACTTGGTCGCAGGTTCGATCCCTGCCCAGGCAGCCAGAAAGGACTCTTTCACCCCTGGAACCCCCGGGCGGAGGGGCGTCCGCAACCTTCTCCTTGACCATGGGAGGGGTTGGGGAAGGATGCAGGCACCATGGGTCAACAGTACAACAAGGTCATCAAGCGTCGCCGTCGTCGCGCCTACCTCGAACGCCAGAAGGCGCGCATCAAGGCCGCCCGTTCCGCGGCCGGCAAGAAGAAGGCCAAGAAGTGAGCCGCGCGGTGGGCAGGGCCTCCTTCGGGGTCGCGCTCGCCGTCCTAGGGCTCGTGGCCTGCGGTAACCCGCCGACAGGCATCGCCTACGTCCACGAGCGCTACCGCTCCGCGGCCGACACCGCCCGCGCCTCCGAAGCCTTCCACGCCAAGGAACACCACGGCGATGACGTCGTTTTCCGCACCCAGGAGAAGTCCCGGGAAGGTTACTATTTCTACGTCCAGCTCGATCAGGTGCCGCCGCCCGACGGCCGCCTGATCCTCGAGGTCGTACGGGAGGAGAATCGCCCGCCGGTGCGTTTCGATTTTTCCCTCAAGCTCCTGCCGCGCGGTTGGTTCGGCGAGCTCGTCATCGGCCTCACCGGTCAGGATGCCGGCCCGTCCACGTGGCGGCCGGTCGCCTGGCGCCTTTCGGTGACGGATGCGCAGGGCAAGGCCCTCGCGACCCGGCAGAGCTTCCTCTGGGGCACCCGGCGCGACCTCGGGGGGCGCTGAAAGCCATGGCCGTCGGCTGGAGCGATTGGCATCCCCTCGGCCTCGCCGAGGAGGTGCCGGCCGCCACGCTCGCCGAGCAGCTCGACGGTGGGCAGGCCTTCCGCTGGCGCCGCGACGAAGCCGGCGTCTGGCAGGGCGTCTTCGGCGCGACTGTCGCGGCGGTGCGGGTCGGCGCCGCCGGTCTCGAAGGGCGCGTGCGCGGGCCGGTCGACGTCGGTCTGGCGGCCTTGCGCGCCTACCTGGACGCCGAGGGCGCGCAGGCCCGCCTCGCCGCGGACCTGCCTTGGCGTTCCGACCCCGTCCTCGCGGCGGCGCTGCGGCTGCATCCCGGCCTGCGGATCCTCCGGCAACCGCCGCGCGACGCGTTGATCGGCTTCCTGTGCAGCTCGAACAAACGCATCCTGCAGATCCGCGAGATGGTCGCGCGACTGGCGACCGAGCTGGGTGCGGAGCTCGGGGCCGGGCACCACGCCCTGCCGGAGTGGTCCGCCTTGGCCGCGGCGGATGACGCGACCCTGAAGCGGTGCGCCCTCGGCTACCGCGCCGCTTTCCTCCGCGGCACCGCGCGCCGGCTCGTCGACCGTCCGCGGTGGGCCGAGGAGCTCGCCGCGTTGCCGACCCCGGAATTGTTGATGGAACTGCGCACGCTGCCCGGCGTCGGCCCGAAGGTCGCGGCCTGCGTCGCCTTGTTCGGCTTCGGCCGGCTCGAAAGTTTCCCGGTCGATACCTGGGTCGTGCAGGCCTTGGGCGGAGCCTATGGCCTGCGGGGCTGGCCCGCGGACCGGCTCGAGGCGTTCGGGCGCATCCATTTCGGTCCGGCCGCCGGGCTGGCCCAGCAGTTCCTCTTCGCGGCCGCGCGGGCGGGTCAGTTGCCGGTCACGCCGCCGAGCCGCCCCACACCGCGCGCACGAGCCCGGCGGTGAACACCGCGGCGGGCGGACCGTCCGCGATCAGGCGACCTTCCTCCAGGGCGAGGACCCGCGGGAACACCCGCGCCCACGCCTCGTCGTGCGTCGCCACCAGCACGGCGGCGCCGGCCTGCGCCCACGCGCGGACCGCGGCGTGCACGGTCTCGCGGCGTCCCCGGTCGAGCGCGGCGGTCGGCTCGTCGAGCAGGAGCAGGGCGCCGTAAGGTTCTTCCAAGGACGCGAACAGGCGGGCGAGGTGCGCCGCCTGGCGCTCGCCGCCCGAGAGGCTCGCCAGCGGGCGCTCCGCGAGGTCCGTCAGCGCGAGCCGTCCGGCCCAGTCCTCCCAGGCCGCGGGTCGGCCCCCGAGCGCGCCGAGCTCGGCGACGGTCTGGTCCCACGCGCAGGACGGGTGCTGCTCCGCGTAGATCCGGCGCCGGGCGACCGCGGCGGGCGCGGCGGTGCGCGGGTCCAGTCCGGTCGCCGTGATGTCGCCGGTCGTCGCGGGCAGCAGGCCGGCGACGGCCCGGAGCAACGTGGTCTTGCCCGCGCCGTTGGCTCCCACGAGCGCGGCCGCCTCGCCGGCGCGCAGGCTCAGGCCGACCCCGTCGATCAGGCGGCGGCCGCTCCGTTCGTAGGCGACGCGGCTGAGCTGGAGCACGAGGTCAGCCATGGTGGCGTCGGGCGATCCAGACGAAGAGCGGGGCGCCGAGCAGCGCCATGACCGCGGCGGCCGAGAGCGGGGTGCCGGGGAGCGCGGCGCGGCCCAGCGTGTCGGCCGTCAGGAGCAACGCCGCCCCCAGCACGGCGGCGAGGGGCAGGACGAGCCCGTGCCGCGGACCGACCAGCGCGCGCGCAAGGTGGGGCGCGAGCAGCCCGACGAAGGCCATCTGGCCGACGAGGCAGGTCGCGGCGGCGGCGGCCAGCGCCGTGAGCACGATCGCGCGGCGGCGCAACCGCCGGAGATCGCAGCCGGCGGTCTGCGCGGCCTCCTCGCCGAGCGCGAGCAGGTCCAGGGGGCGCGCCAGGGTGAGCAGCGCGGCGCCGGCCCCGGCGCAGATCAGGACGGGGCGCGCGATGAGTTCGGGCGAAGCCATCCCCAGCCAGTCGCCGAAGCTGCCGTTGAGGAGCAGCTCGCGCGATTCGGGGGCGAGGTTGGCGATCAGGAGCGTGCCCGCCGCGGCGAACGCGTTGAGACCCAGCCCGGTGAGCAGGAGCCGCGCGGGCGGTCCTTCCCGGCCCAGCAGGACGAGCAAGCCGGAGATCCCGAGGGCGCCGGCGAACGCGGCCGCCGGCAGGCTCCAGGCATGCGCCCAGGCGAACCCGGGCGCGCCGCCGAGGAGCGCGGCCAGCCCGAGCAACGCGCCGCCGAAGACCCCGGTCAATCCCGGGTCCGCGAGCGGGTTGCGGAAAAGCCCTTGCTGGGTCGCGCCGCCCAGTCCGAGGGCCGCGCCCGCCGCGATCGCCGCCGCCACGCGCGGGAACCGCAGCAGCGCGAGCGCCCCGCCTTCGCCGAAGCCCCAGCCGGCGGTGCCGCAGGCGAGGGCGCCCGCGGCGAGGAGGGCGAGTCCCGCGGTGCCGCCGATGAGCGCGCCGCGGCCGAGCCTCATCGGCCGAGTTCCTTGAGGAGCCCTTCCAGCGGGTTGCGCTTCGGCGTCGCGGGCGCGGCCCCCTGCGTCGGGTTGCCCGGCTGGTAGCTGGCGCCGGACTTGTAACGTTCCACCGCCCCTTGGAGCTTCTCCATCACGTCGGAGTGGATGCTGTTGAGGGAGCCCTTCACCTGGAACGCCGGGCCCGCCGTCAGGCCGTCGGCCTCGGGCAGGCCGGAGCCGAAGCCGAGCAGGTTGAAGTAGGTCGCGAACTCGCCGGAGCCGCGCAGTTTCGCGTCGAAGAGCATCGGCCAGTCGGCGAAGGCGACGCCGTCGCGCATCTGGATGCCGCCGTTCGCGGCGATGCTCAGGTCGGCGTTGCGCAGCTCGAAGGTCGTCAGTTTCAAGGTCCCGGTCGCCAGGCGCGACGCCTTGAGCTCGAGCCGGTCATACCGGAAGTCGGCCAACGCCTTCTGCAGCTTCGACACGGCGGAGACCGCGGCGCCGACCTTGGCGATCTGCTCGCCTTGCTTCTGGTTCTTGCTGAGCGCGCCGGCGATGATGGCGAGGCCGCCGAGGGTCTCGCCGACGTCGCTGACGGTCCCGGCGGTCAGGGCGGCGCCGCGGTTCGTGTCGCCGAACGAGCGGAGCCGGCCGCCGCCGGAGTTCAGTTCGGCGTCGACCGTGACCACGCCGGCGAGCTCGCCGACGGTGCCGGCGACGCCGGTCACCTTGGCCTTCGTCGCCGCCTTGCCGCGGATGAACTCCTGGGCGAACTCGCGGATCGCGGGGATCGTGTCGGCCACGGCGCCGAGCTCGAAGCCGTTCAGCACGACGGTGCCGTCGAGCACGTAGGGCCCGCCCACCGTGCCCGGCTTGAATTCCAGCTTGGCGCCGCCGCCGAGCGTCCCTTCGGCGAAGGTCCCGCCCAGCTTGGTGATCTTCACGGCCTGGTCGTCGACCGTCGCCTGCAGCAGGAAGTCGCGCGTCACGAGTCCCTTGAAGCTCGCCTGGGCGATGCGGAGCTCGGCCGAGCCGGTCTGGTCGACCCAGAGGGGCTTGGTATCCGGCTTCGGCTTGGTCGCCGCGTCCGGCTTGTCCTCGCCCGCCCGCGGCAGGAGTCCGAGCACGTCGTCGCCATCGAGATTATCGAACCGCACCTTGCCCTGCCAGTCGGTGCGGGTCCCGGTCACGCGTTGCGTCAGGGTGAAACTACCCGACGTGAGGTTGCCGCAGCGCAGGCGGATCTGCCCCTCGGCGGAGAGGCCGGCGCCTTCCGGCACGTACTTGCCGCGCACCTCGGCCGCCTTGATCTGGCCCGTGCCGTTGGTCGTCGTCACTTCGCTCACGTCGAGGCTGACGGTGATGCTGCCGTCGGTGGCGCGCGTCGCGGCGGCCTGGTAGTCGCCCGTGGCGATCACGCCCAGCGGCCCGGCGAAGGGTTGCGCCGCCAGCGCGCCGAGGCTGCCCGCGAGCTTCAGCGTCGTCGGGGCTTCGCCCAGCCCGAGCGAGAGGTCGCCCGCCGCCAGGATGCGGCCTTGGTGGGTGAAGCGCGCCTGTCGGAAACCGAGGATGGTGGCTTTCTCGCCCACCAGCAGGTCGAGGCTGGCCGCGAGATCGCAGCCCTTGACCCATGCCTTGCCCGCCCAGCTGACGCTGGTGTCGACGAAGGCCAGCGGGGCGCCTTCGGTTCGCACGAAGAGTCCTTCGGTGCGGTAGCCGACCACGAGCTCGGCGCGCTCCAAGGTGCCGCTCAGCCTGAGGCCCGGCACGAGGGCGGCGACGGACTCCAGCGGGAGGTTCGCGGCGGAGGCTTCGAGGACGACGCCGGTCGGCTTGGCTCCGCCGAGCACGAGCGGCTGCCGCAGCTTGACCTTGAGGAGGTCGGCACCCGCGCGCGCGATCTTCGCGGTCGTGGCGGTGAGGGTCGGCTTGTCGCCGGCGGCCTGCGAGAGGGCGGCCTGGGCGGCGACGCGGATGCCGGCGAGCTTGTCGCGGGGCAGGTCCTCCCAGCCCGGCTGCGCGGCGAGCTCGGCGATCCCGAGGTCGACGTCGGCCGTGGCGGACCAGGCGCCGTCGGCGCCCGGTCGGAAGATCAGCTCGCCGGAGGCGAGCGTGCCCGCCTCGGCGGAGACCTTGAACGGGGCGAGGCGGAGCGCACCGTTGGCGGCCTGCAGCGGGATGTCGGCGTCGATGCCGCGCAGGATCGTCCGGCCCGCGCGCTCGACGTCCAGGCCCCGGATCGCGTGGGTCTTCACCGTGTCGATCGCCGGCTGGCCCTTCGCGAGCGTGATGGTCGCCTCGCCGGTCCAGCGGCCGGCCGTGATCGCGAGGTCGGCGCCGGCGAGGAACGGGGCGAGCGTCACGAGGTCGGCGTCGGTGGCCTTGAGCCGCAGGGCGACATCCTGCGGTAGCTTGCCTTGGGGGATCAGGATCGGTTGTTCGCTGGTGAGCTCGATGCCGTTGCCCTTCACCTTGAGGGTGTCGAGCACCAGGCTGCCGGTCTTTTGTTCGATGCCGAAGGCGAGCGTCCAAGCCGAGGTGGCGCCCTTCGGGATGGCCTTCGAGAAGCGGGCGAGGTCCGCCCAACTGGCCTGCAAGGGCTGCTCCGGCCAGCTGGTCGCGCGCCACGTCCCTTGGGCGGCGGCGAGCTCGGCGTAGACGCGGCCCTTCACCTGGCAATCGGGCAAGGCCTTGGAGAGGATGCCAAACTTCGTGGGGTCCACGTCGAGCGTGGCGGCGATCGCCGCGGTCTCGCCCGCCACGGCGAGCTGCAGCTTGGCCGCGGGTCGGCGGGCGGCGTCGCTCAGCGTGCCCTGCACGATGAGCCCTTCGGGGGCGGCGGGCTTGAACTGCCCGCCGAAATCGAGTCCGGCCAGCGCGCCGTGGCGCGCCTGAAGCTCGAGGCTCATGCTGCCGGCGGCGAGCGGGCTTGTGTCCTTGGCGGTGACGGTGAGCGTCGCCTCGCCGACGGCGGCGGCGAGCGCCTCGGGGCCGAGGCCTTTGCCGCCCAAGGTCTCACGCAGGGTCGCCGCCAGGACGATGTCGGCCTGCGGCTTGGTCAGGTTCGTGCCCACCGCGAAACCGGGCCAGGCCACGCCCGCGCGCAGGTCGACCTTGCCGGCGGTGTCGACGCCGTCGCCCGCGACGCTGAAGCGCAGGAGGGTGCCGTCGGCCAAGGTGACGCGACCGGCGGCGGAATAAGGACCGAGGATGACGCGCGGCAGCGTGGTCCGGCCGGCCGGGGCGGCGGGGGCCTCGGTGGTGGGCGCGGCTTTCCGGTGGCTCAGGTCGAGCTCGAGCCCTTTGGCTTCGAACTTCTCGAGCGTGTAGGTACCGAAAAGGCTGGCGAAGAGACCGAGGTCGCCGGTGATGCTGGCCGCCTTGAACTGCAGGCCGTCCGGCAGGGTGAGGTCGATGCCCTCGGCCGTGAAGCGGCCGTCGAGCTCGGCTTCGATCTTCGCGACGCCGCCCTGGATCTTCGCGTCGGCGAGGAGCGTCTTCACGCGGGCGCCGAGCGCTTCGGCCCGCAGTTGCCCGTCGACCCAGAAGAGGGCGCCGCCGAGCAGCAGGGCGAGGAGACCGACGGACCAAAGGGTGAGGCGAAGGGCGCGGGGCATGGGACTGCCGGGAGTTTGCCCCCTCGCTTTTGGCGGGCAACAAAAAGCCCGATGGAATCGCTTCCATCGGGCGGGTGTCCGGTCGTCCGGCCGGAGCCTCAGGGCTGGGTCGGGTTGGCGCCCGGGTCGGGCTGGGCGGGCGGCGGGGTCGGGACCTGGCGGCGGGTGCTCCGGCCCGCGACCGTCTTCTTGCGGTGGTAGACCGCGTGGTGCATCTGCACCGCCGGTTCTCCGAATTCCATGAAGTCGGCGAGGTGCATTCCCTTGGTGCCCATGGTCATGTTGCGGCGACCGTAGCGCAGCTCCTTCAGGGTCATCACCTCGTCCTCCTCGAGCAGTCGCTGGAGGTAGGCCACCTTCTGCTTCACCCAATCCGTGAGGTCCCCGCGGGCGGCGAGGGCGGCCAGGTTGTCCTTGGCGTCCTTGATCATGCGGGAGCGGATCAGCTCCTCGATCTCCTCGAGTTTCTCGGCGATGATCGCCTCGGTCACCGCGGCGGCCACGTGCGGGTCCGGCGGCAGGACGGAGAACGCGCCCAGGTCGAGCTCCGGCAGCGCGAGGAGCGCCGGGCCGAAGGTCACCGGCTCGCCCTCCTTGGTCACCGCGGAGAAGTTCACCGCGAGGAGCGAGTCCGCGCGGGCCGCCGGGCCGACCTTGAGTTCGACCACGGCCACGAGCGAGGAGGCCCAGGGCAGGGTGCCGAGCTTGCGGCTCGTGGCGCGCCCTTCCTCGAGGAAGTCCCCGAGGATACGGGCTTGGACGTCGCTGCCGCCCTGGATGTCCACGCGCACCTGGCGGAGGTAGGCGTTGGACAGGATCGCGAACTGCTCCTCGAAGGCCTCGTCCAGGTCGTCGGCGGTCTGGCCGAAGTTGGCGGCGCCCTCGCCGGCGCGGGCCATGCCGGTCATGAGCGTCTCGTTGAAGCCTTGGCCGAGGCCGACCGTCGAGGTGGTGATGCCGGCGGCCGCGGCCTCGGAGACGTGCCGGAAGATCGCGGGCTCGTCCGTCAGGCCGTGGTTGGCCTGGCCGTCGCTGAGCAGGATGACGCGGGCGATGCGTTCCTTGCTGACCTGACCCTGCAGCTGGCGCATCCCCGCTTCCCAGCCGTCGAAGAGCGCGGTCGAGCCGCCGCTCTCGACCGACTGCACGCGCTGGATGAGGCCGGCGCGGTCCGTCGGGTGGACGAGGGGCTGGACGACGTCGACCCGCGAGTCGAAGGTGACGACGGCGACGCGGTCGTCGTCGCGCAGGCCGCGGATGATGCGGCTGGCGGATTCGAGGGCGGCCTTGAGGGGGGCGCCGGACATCGACCCGGAGCGGTCGATCACGAGGACGAGGTCAAGCGGGGCGCGGGTGGCGGGGGTCGCGTTGGCGGGCTGTTCGGGCGAGACGATGCGGACGAGGGCGTGGATCGGCTCGGCGGCGGCGCGGAGGAAGCCCTTTTTAAGGGCGAGGATTTCGATGGTGGGTTGGATCATGGGAGTGAAGGACATACACTCTGCCACAATACCTGAATACTGTCAACACCACCACCGCATCTTTTTTGTCATTAACACTAAATAACCACTGTCATAAACTAGCGAAAATTCACATATAACTATCTTCTAATGACTTACGGAAATTAAGGACCATCTCATCAATCTCTTCCTGGCTGGGCTTGGCCCGTCCGTCGATATGCACCATCACTTCGCACCAGGGGGCTAGACGTATCTTTGACCACCGTTCCCGCTTGGGCGGTTCGCCCGGCGTGGTGGGGTGGAAGGCCAGCAGCTGCCGGTATAGGCCGCGCACCTCGGGGGAGAGGTCCGGCCGATCGTATTCCCGCATCACCATCTTGCGGAAGATCAGCCCCGGGGAGCGGGAGTCCGAGATATCCCGGAGTTGATGGAGGGTCTCGCTGGCGAACCTCCCCGGGCGCGGCGCGGGCTTCGCTCGCGACACGGGACCTTCGGGCTCCATCGCGGCGTCGAAGTCTAGCCGGGAGTAGTGCACGATGTGTTCCTTCAGCGCCTCCCCCGCCGACGGACGGTGGGAGCGGCCTTCCAGCTCAGAGGCCCGGGCATGCTCGTCGATCAGGTGATCCAACTGGGCGAGGCTGCCGTGCCGGCGGAGCATCCCGCGGATGGTCTCCAGGTCGTTGCCCCGCTCCGAAAGGATGCGGGCCACGAGCAGTTGGCGGACTTGCTTGTCGCCGAAGTTGGCCCGGCGCTTGTCGTCCTCGGCGCGCTCCGGCTTGTCGATCAGGCCCTCGAAGGCGTAGAAGCGCACGAGGCGCTCGTTGGCCTGGAAGCGGGGACCGAAGCCGAGGGAGGCGAGCTTGCCCGAGACGTAGGCGGCGAGCTCCTCGGCGGTGCCCACGAAGGGGCCTTCCAGGGTGGCGGAGAACTTCATCATAGATTTATTGTAGACAGCATACTGTCACCATCCGGCGAAAAGGCAAACCCGAAGGAAGCTATCGGTGCATTATTTGGAGGTCCGCGCCAAAGAAACAGGCCGCCCGGATGGGCGGCCTGTGAGCCGGGCTCCCTGGGGGGAGCTTACGAGTTGTGGCTGTAGCCTTCCTCGCCGTGGTCGGAGATGTCCAGACCGCGGGCTTCTTCTTCCTCGGTCGGGCGGAGGCCGATCGTGGCCTTGAGCAGGTAGGCGAGGACCGCGGTGACGACCAGGGAGAGCACCAAGGTGACCGCGATGGCCTTGAACTGCTCGGTGACCAGGGTCTTGCCGACGATGTCCTTGAGGTTGGTGGCGAGGTTGGCGTTGGCGTCGACCGTGGCCAGGACGCCGGTCAGGATGGCGCCGAGGGTGCCGCCGACCGCGTGCACGCCGAAGGTGTCGAGCGCGTCGTCGTAACCGAGCTTCGACTTCAGGTAGACCACCGCGATGAAAGGCACCACGCCGGCGAGGACGCCGATGAGGACCGCGCCCGAGGCGGAGACAAAACCGGCGGCCGGGGTGATCACCACGAGGCCGGCGACCGCGCCGGAGCAGAGGCCCAGGATGCTGGCGTGCTTGCGGAGGACCCACTCGAGGGCGGCCCAGGTGAAGGCGGCGACCGCGGCGGCGAGGGTCGTGGTCATGAAGGCCTGGGCGGCGACACCGTCGGCGGCGAGGGCCGAGCCGGCGTTGAAGCCGTACCAACCCACCCAGAGGATGCCGGTACCGACGGCGCAGAGGACCATGCTGTGCGGGGTCATGGCCTTCTTGCCGAAGCCGAGGCGCGGGCCGAGGATGATGCAGAGCAGCAGGGCGGACCAGCCGGAGGTCATGTGGACGACGGTGCCGCCCGCGAAGTCGATGGCCTTGATCGAGGCGCCGGCGTTCCAGACGCCGTTCATGTCACCGGTGATGCCCCAGATCGCGTGGGCCATCGGGAAGTAGACGAGGAACATCCAGCCGAGCATGAAGAGCATCACGGCGGAGAACTTCATGCGCTCGGCGATGGCGCCGACGATGAGGGCCGGGGTGATGATCGCGAACATCAGCTGGTACATCGCGAACACGTTCTGCGAGAGCCAGTAGGCGTAGTCGGTGTTCGGGGCGGAGGTCACGCCTTCGAAGAAGAAGAACTCGCTGCCGCCGAAGATGTGGCCCAGGAAGGTCCCGCCGAAGTTCTTGCCGAACACGAGGGAGTAGCCGAAGGCCCACCAGAGGATGGCGACCAGGCCGGCCAGGCCGAAGCACTGGGCGACCACGGAGAGGACATTCTTCGAGCGCACCAGGCCGCCGTAGAAGAGGAAGAGGCCCGGCAGCGTCATGAACAGCACCAAGGCGGCGCAGATCATCATGAAGGCGTTGTGGCCGGGGCCCGCGACGCCGACGGAGGCGGTCGTCAGACCATCCGGAATCGTCGCGTTACCGTCCTTGTCCTTGGCGACCTTGAGCGGGGCGGTCGGGTCGGTGTTGCCGACGTAGGCCTCGAGGCCGGCGACGCGCTGCTCGAGCGTCGGGGCGGGCGGGGCTTTGGCGGCGGCGGCGGGAGCCGCGGCGGGGGCGGGGGCGGTCTGCGCCGACGACAGGAAAGGCACTGCCGCCAAGGCGAGGATGGTGAGGGTTCGAGACAGGGAGTTCATGGCGTGACCCCTTTCGCAACCCCCGTGCCAACGCCGCCGGGTGGCGGGTTAGGCCGTTTTGTGTGCAAAATCCATCTCGCCCAGGGGAGCAGATTGCCGTTTTTCCAGCAAAACCTCCCCGCCGCCTAGGGCTTTAGCCGTGGTTGTAGCCTTCTTCGCCGTGGTCGGCGATGTCCAAGCCCTGCGCTTCCTCTTCCTCCGAAGGACGCAGCCCGACCAGGCGATCGACCAGTTTGGCCAGCAGCCAGGTGCCGGCGAGCGAGAGCCCGATGCAGGCGAGCATCGCGGCGAGCTGGCCGCCGATCAGACCGTGGCCGATGAGCTTGCCCCCCGCGGCGTTCGCCTCGGCATCCATGAGCAGGGCCGTCGCGAGCGCCCCGATCGTGCCGCCGACGCCGTGGACGCCGAAGGTGTCGAGCGCGTCGTCGTAACCGAACTTCGGCTTCAGGAGCGAGCAGGCCGCGTAGGAGAGCAGGCCGGCGAGCGCGCCGATGAGCACGGCCGACGGGCCGGAGACGAAGCCGGCGGCGTTCGTGACCGTGGCCAGGCCGGCGATCGCCCCGGAGCAGAGGCCGAGCACCGACGGTTTGCCGCGGTGCAGTTTCTCGACGAGGGCCCAGGCGAGGGTCGCGGTCGCGGCCCCGAGGGTCGTGGTGAGGAAGGCCTGGATGGCCACGCCGTCCGCCGCCAGCGCGGAGCCGGCGTTGAAGCCGTACCAACCGGCCCAGAGCAGGCCCGTCCCGAGGACGCAGAGCACCATGCTGTGCGGCGGCATCGGGCGCTTGCCGAAGCCGGCGCGCGGACCGACGAGGATGCAGAGGAGCAGGGCGGACCAGCCGGAGGTCATGTGGACGACGATGCCGCCGGCGAAGTCGGCCGCCTTGAACGCCGCACCTTCGTTGGCGAGTCCGGCGAAATCGCCGGTGGCGCCCCAGACCGCGTGCGCGACGGGGTAGTAGACGAGCACGGTCCACAGCGCGGAGAAGAGCAGCACCGCGGAGAACTTCATGCGTTCGGCCACGGCGCCGATGATGAGCGCCGGCGTGATCGCCGCGAACATCGCCTGGAAGAGCGCGAAGGTCGCCGCGGAGATGCGCGGTTCGTAGGCCGAGGAGCCGGCCCCGATGCCCTTGAAGGCGAAGTGCTCGGCGCCGCCGAACAGGTGGCCGAGCCAGCCGCCTTCGAAGCTCCGGCCGAAGACGAGGGAGTAGCCGAAGGCCCACCACATCAGGAGTCCCAGCGCCGTCAACGCGAGGCACTGCGCGGCGACGGAGAGGACGTTCTTGGTCCGTACCAAGCCGCCGTAGAACAGGAAGAGGCCCGGAATGCACATCATCAGCACGAGGGCGGCGCTGACGAGGACCCAGGCGTTGTCGCCCGCGTTCGGGTTGGTGATGGCAGAAATGAGCATCATGCGTTTTATTAAGCACTTTTCGTGCCATAATTTGAACAGCCGACGTAACCCGCTTGCCTTCGGCCTAAATCAGGGATTTTCTGCAAAATCGAACCGTTCAAGGTATGCGTAAAATAAAGCACATTGCCCTACTTTCGGCAACGCTCGGCGGTTTTCTGGACGGCGCCGTCGCGGCCGAGGAGAAGCCTTGGCTCATCATGGCCGACTGGCAGAGCCGGGCCGCGGACTCGATCTCGCACTCGGGCGGCGAGGTCGGCACCTACGGCCGCAGCCGCACCGGACTCGAGGCGATCTGGAAGCGCGCCGACGCCGCCGTCGATCTCGAGTGGTACCGTTACGAACAGAAGTTCACCGGCCTCGCGGCCAACAGCGACCGACGTTACGGCGATACCACCGACCTGATCCTCACGGGCTTCCGGCAGTGGGACCATGGCGAACGCTACGCGGCGCAGCTGATCTACGCGGTGGAGTTCGCCGCCGAGTCCAGCCTGGCCTTGTCGGAGGGTTTTCGTTGGGGCCTCGGCGGGGCCGTCCGTTGGCGTCCCGACCCTGAGCTCGACCTCGCCCTCGGGCTGGTCGTGCAGCACCGCTTCGAGATGGCGCCGCTGCCCGTGCCCTACGTGAAGGCCATCTGGCGACCCGACCCGTCCGCCGAGTTCGAACTCCGCGTGACCGGCCTCCAGAACGGCTTGTTCGTCCGCTGGTTCCTCACGGAGGACCGGGCCTCCCTGTTCGATTTCACCCTGGCCTACGAGACCCTCATGTTCCGTCTGGCCGACGGCTCCTACGGCGGCCGGGCCGTCGCCGTGGGGGAAGTCCCGGTGCGGATCGGCCTGACCCAGTTCCTCGAATCCTCGGGCACCTGGTTCGTGCGCGGTTCCGCCGAGTGGGTGGCCTTCGCCCGCCATTCCTTCCGGCACGACGGCGAGACGGTGGGCGCCTTCCAGCCCGGCGCCAGCTGGGGGCTGACCTTCCGCATCGGCGCCCGCTTCTGAAGCCCGTGCGCCTCGCCTTCCTCCTCGGTGTCGCCGGTGTCGCCGGCCTGCTCGCCTCGCCGACCGAGACCGCCAAGCGTTCCCGCGCCGACCTCGAGGCGGGGTTGAAGGCTCTGGAGGCGAAGCACCGCGCCGCTCCGGAGACCCCGCCGCCCAAGGAGACCAAGGAGGCGGCGACGTCCGCCGAGAAGCCGAAGGCGGGCGGCAAAGCCGCGAAAGGGGCCGCGGCCGATCTCGTCATCAAGCCGGACGAGATGAAGCGCGCCCGCGCGGAGCTGCTCCGGCTCAACGGCTACCGCTACCTGTGCGGGCTCGACGCGGACGTGAAGCTGAAGGACGAGTACGTGCTCACCTGCAAGGTCGGCGCCTACCTCTGCAGCGTGCTGGGGCATATCGAGCACACCCCGCCGAAGCCCGCCGGGATGGACGACCTCATCTTCAAGAAAGGTTATGAGGGCACGTCGCATTCGAACCTCTTCTACACGTCGGGGCCCGACGGGCTCACCGGCTCGGTCGACGGCTACATGGACGACAGCGACGAGAAGAACGTCGGCCGCGTGGGCCACCGGCGCTGGTGCCTCAACCCCGGCATGGGGTTCACCGGCTTCGGCCAGGTCCGCGGTTTCTCCGCGATGTGGTCGTTCGACGGCGCGGGCGCGGGCGCCGGCGCCCGCGGGCCCGTGTGCTTCCCCGCCGCCGGTTTCTGGCCCTTGTCCTTCTACCGGATGCGGACCGCCTGGAGCATCTCGGCCGACCCGGGTCGCTTCGCCTTCGATGACAAGGCGGTGCCGAAGGTCTACCTGCTCGGCGGGTCGGACCGCTTCCCGGCCGAGGTGAAGGGACTCAAGGAGCTGAAGCTCGCCGATGTCCGCGTCTCGCGCGAAGGCATCGGTACGCCGCAGTGCCTGATCTTCCGGCCCGACGTCACGCCCCGCCGGGGCACGCGCGTCGGGGTGTCCGTCCCGCTCAAGGGTTGGACGTCCCCGAACCTGGAGTACGTCGTCGAGTTCTACTGAGCGGGCTCAGGCGGCCCGCGGCGCCCCGGCGAGCAACGCGTCCCGGCGGCGGATCGCCTCGGCGGGATCCTTGGTCCCGAGCGAGCGGCGGACGCGCCGCTTGGTGAAGTCGGGCAGGTGCTCGGTGAAGTGCACCCACCAGGTCCCGTTGTTCTCCCAGAGGTGGTGGAACGGGTTGTCGGCCCGCACGCGGAGGGAGAGGCGGGCGGGGGCGGTCGGTTGGTTTTCTTGGGTGTTGATCATGGGCGTCGGTGAAAAGGGGACGCATCACGATCGAACCTGCGGGAGGTTATTGTAGCCTGACGGCTCTCATCTCGGGAACTTTCCCGTAACCACCGTGGCCCTCCTGGGCTCGGTTGGTGCAAGCGGCTTGCGCCGGTTTGCTCGTGATGCGACTGCTAAGGAACGCCTGCGAACTTAGGAACCTCCCGTCCCGAGGCAAGCGCGAGGTTTGTCATAAAACCCCGGCCTCAACGGGGCTCGGGCACCCCGGCGGCCGCCCGCAGCTTCTTCAGCGCGGGCGCGGCCGCCGCGCCGGCCTTCGCGTAGGCCGCCTTGGCCGCCTGCAGGGCCGACTCCGCCGCTTCCTCGGCTTGCGCGGCCTCGGCCTTGTCGGCCGCGGCCCGGCCTTGGGTCTCCTTGGCCCGCGCGAGCTGCTTGCGTTCGTTCGCGGCCCGGGCGTTCAGGGATTGGTAATTCGCCTGATGCTGGGCCGCCTGTTTCTCGTCGCGGTTGCGCCAGCGGTTGAAATTCGCTTTGGCCGTCTCGGCCTGCTTCTCCAGGTTGTCGACCTCGCGCTGCTGCCGGTCGAGCCGTTCCTTCTCCCGTTGGGCGGTGCGCGTCTCCTCCGCCGTCCGCGTCGCGGCCGCATCCGCGGCCGTGGCGGCGGTCCGGAGCCGCAGGTGCGCGGCCAGCAGCTCGTCGAGTTTGGCTTCCGCGAGCGGGGCGCGCAGTTCCTCGGCCTTCGCCGCGGGCAGGTCCGTCCGCCGCTGATCGTAGGCGAGCGTCCACGCCGCGCCGCCGGGGAGCGGCGTGAGCGTCACGCGCGGCGGGGACGGGGGCAGCTCCGCGACCGCGGTCGCGAGCAGCAGGGCGGCGAAGGTGAGCATGCGCGGAGGTTGCCTGCTTCCGGGCGGATGGCAATCCCGCCGCCGACGGAAAGCGCTCGCCTGGTTTCCGCCGCGGCCTTCTCATGGCCGGCATGGGTTCCTTCCGTTTCCGTCGGACCATCTCGCTCGGGCGCTTCCTGCGGCTCAACGTCTCCAAGACCGGCGCCTCCGTCTCCGTCGGCCGGCCGGGCGCGACCGTGAATGTCCGCGGCGACAAGGTCGACGGCACCGTCGGCGTGCCGGGCACGGGGCTCTCCTACCGGCAGCGGCTCGCGAACCGCGGTTGCGCGTCCGTCTTCCTGCTCGGCGCGATGCTCGCCGGCGCGACCTGGCTTTGGTTCGCCTGATCGCGTCGCGCGTCGCGCCGCAAGTGCCCGGGAAAGGACTCGAACCTTCACGCCTTTAGAGGGCGGCGGATTTTGAGTCCGCTGCGGCTGCCATTTCGCCACCCGGGCGGGTTGCGGTCCGTCATTCATTCCACGGAGGCGGGGCGGAGCAAGAAAAGAAAGACCCGCGCGGTGGCGCGGGTCCGGAGCGGCCGACAAAAAAGGCGCTCCGTGCGGAGCGCCTCTTGGTTTCGCGGCGAAGCGGATTACTTGGAGCCGAGGATCGCGTCCTTCGCGGCCTTGGCCACGCGGAACTTCACGACCTTCTTGGCCTTGATCTGGATCGTCTCGCCGGTGGCCGGGTTGCGACCCTGGCGGGCCTTGCGGTGGACGAGGACGAGCTTGCCGAGGCCGGGGAGCGTGAAGGAGTTCTTCGCGTTCTTGTAGGCGAGCGCGGCGATGATCTCGAGGATAGCAGTGGCCTGCTTCTTGGAGATCTCGGCCTTCTCGGCGATGGCGGCGGCGATCTGGGACTTGGTGAGGGCTTTGGACATGGTGTTTTGGGTTAGTGGTGCAGTGATGCGGGTGTATTTAGTAGCGAACCCCACGCTGATAACCAGCGAAAAATAAGGGTATCTTGCAAGTCGTCCGGACCCCGTCTCGCGACCGCCACCCGCCGAAAAAACTTTTACCCGCGGACGGTCTCTGTCATATCTCCTCCGCACCCGCCCTCCTGCCATGCTTCCCCGACTCGCCTTCCTTCTCGCCGGCGCCGTCCTTCTCGGCTCGACCTCCGCCTCCGGGCAGGAGGTCAATGTCGAGCCGGCGTTCCCCGGTCTGAGCTTCAGCCTGCCGATCGGCGTCGCTCCTTTGCCGGGGAGCAAGGACGCCCTCTTCGTCATCGAGAAGGGCGACCCCGTCCCCGGGACGGCGGCGGACAAATCCGCCGACAAGAAGAAGCGGGCGAGCGCCTACCTGGGCGGCAAGGTCCAGATGGTCTCCGGCCTCGCGGCGGGCAAGCCGGTCAAACAGCAGGTCTTCCAACTCGTCGCCAAGGATGGTGAGTTCGAGGCCGGCGGGGAGTGCGGCCTGCTCGGTTTCGCGGTCCACCCTCAATACCCCAAGAATCGGCAAGTCTTTGTCTATTACAGTATTAAGATAGGCGGCAAGCTGCACCAGCGTCTTTCCCGCTTCCAGCTCAAGCCGGGTGCGGCGTTCGAGGTGGACCCCGCCACCGAGCAGGCGCTGATCACCCAGCAGGACCCGGCCTCGAACCACAACGGCGGCGACGTGCATTTCGGCCCGGATGGCTATCTCTATTTCAGCTGCGGCGACGGCGGCGCGGGCGGCGATGCCTTCAATACCGCCGCCTTCATCAACAAGGGATTCCACGCCGGGGTCTACCGGATCGATGTCGACAAGCAGCCGGGTAGCCTGGCCCCCAACCCCCATGCCTCGGTCATGACCGACGCCCAGGGGGGTGCCTACTATGCGATCCCCGCGGACAACCCCTTCGTCCGGGCGACCTCCCACCGCGGTCAGGCGATCGAGGCCAAGTCCGTCCGGACCGAGACCTGGGCCACCGGCCTGCGCAACCCCTGGCGCTTCTCCTTCGACCCCCAGACGGGCGTCTGCTACACCGGGGACGTCGGCCAGAACCTCTTCGAGGAAATCGACATCCTGGTCTCGGGCGGGGATTACGGTTGGAGCGAGGTCGAGGGGCAGCACGTCTACAACCGCAAGGACGCCAGCGCGAAGCAGGGTCCGGCCGCCTTGGCCCCCGCTTCCAAGCAGTGGATCGCGCCCATCTATGAATACGACCGCAAGGTCGGCAACTCGGTGACCGGCGGCGTGGTCTACCGCGGTGAGCGCCTGCCGGACCTCAAGGGCGCCTATGTCTTCGGTGATTACGCTTCCGGGCGGATCCTCGCCCTGCGCGAGAAGGGCGGCAAGTGGGAAGGGCAGGTCATCGCGAAGGACATGACCATCGCGGGCTTCGGCCACGACCCCGCCAACGGTGACGTCCTCTTCGCGGCGATGTCCGGTCAGGTCAAGCGCCTGACCAGGAAGTAGGCCGCGATGCTTTCCCGGCGCGCTTGGATCGGGCAGGTCGCCACCGTGGCGGGCGCGACCTTGCTCCGGCCGGCCTTCGCCGCCGCGCCGTCGCCGGCCCGCTCGCCGGAGATCAGCCTCTTCACCAAGCACCTCGTCGGACTGCCTTACGAGCAGCTGGCCGACATCGTCGCGGAGATCGGCGTCAACGGGATCGAGGCCCCGGTCCGCCCGGGCGGTCACGTCGAGCCCGCGCGCGTCGAGGAAGATCTGCCCCGTCTGGCCGAGGCTTTGCGCCGGCGCGGCCTCGCGATCACGATGCTCACCACCGGCATCAACGAGGTGTCCGCCGCGACGCGTACCGAGGCGGTGCTGCGGACGGCCCGCGCGCTCGGCATCCCGCGCTTCCGGATGAATTGGTACGCGTATGACGGCCGGCGCTCGCCGTGGGTCCAGCTCGACGAAATCCGTCCCAAGCTGCGCGACCTCGTGCAGCTGGCCCGCGAGATCGGCATCCAGCCCTGCTATCAGAACCACTCCGGGGCGAAGTATGTCGGCGCCGGCGTCTGGGACATGGCGATGCTGATGCGCGAGCATCCGGCCGCCGACCTCGCGTGGGCCTTCGACATCTTCCACGCGACGGTCGAGGGGAGCACCTCCTGGCCGACGGAGCTGGAGCTGGTGCGCGAGCGGCTCGGCATGGCTTACTTCAAGAACTTCGCCTGGGAAGGGAAGGGGCACCGGTCCGTGGCCCTGGCCGACGGGGTGGTCGGCCCGGCCTACGTCGACCGTCTCAAGCGCGGTGGTTTCGCCGGACCGGTCTGCCTCCATGTGGAATACCTGCCCGAAGGCTCGCCCAAGGACGCCGCTTACCTGAAGCAGGCCGTCGCCGCCAGCCGGGCGGATCTGGCGACCTTGCGTGGTTGGTGGGGCTGAGGCTCCCGCGAAAACTTAGGCTGGAACTTTCCCGGGGGCGGGCTGTTATCGCCGCATGCCCCGCCTCGTCCCGCTCCTGCTGGCCGCCTCCGTCCTCTCGGCCGCCCCTGAACCCTACAAGCCGTCGGAAGGCGGCTCGGTCGCGCTCCCCCGCTTCCAGGTCCCCGAGGGCTTGGAGGTCACGCTCTGGGCGCGCTCGCCGATGCTGGCGAACCCGACCAACCTCGACATCGACGCGCAGGGTCGCGTCTGGGTCACCGAGGGCGTCAACTACCGCGTCTATAACAAGGGCGGCAAGCGCCGCCCCGAAGGCGACCGCGTCGTCGTCCTGAGCGACACCAAGGGCGCGGGCCAGGCCGACACCGTCGCCACGTTCGCGCAGGACGCCGGCTGGACCTCGCCGCTCGGCATCGCCGTCTTCGACAACGTCGTGATCGTCTCGCACGCGCCCGACCTCATCAAGTTCACCGATGTCAACCGCGACGGCAAGTTCGACCCCGCGGTCGACAAGCGCGAGGTGCTCCTCGGCGGCTTCGGCGGCCAGGACCATGACCACTCGCTGCACGCGATCGTCGCGGGCCCCGACGGCAAGCTCTACCTGAACTCCGGCAACTGCGGCGCTGCCTTCACCGACAAGTCCGGCAAGACCTTCCGCGTCTCCTCGGGCTACGTCGACCAGCGCGGCGGCGCCTGGCCGTATGACCCGAAGACCACCGCCGGCGCCAAGAGCGACGACGGGTTCGTCTGGTCCTCCGGTTTCTCCGCCCGCATGAACGCCGACGGCTCCGGCGCCGAGATCATCGGCAACGGCTACCGCAACAGCTACGAGCACTTCCCGTCCTCCTTCGGCGACCTCTTCCAGGGCGACAACGACGACTCGAGCAGCTGCCGCACGTCCTTCATCCTGGAATACGGCACCGCGGGTTACACCACGCCGAAGGCCGCCGGCTACGGTTCCGTCCGTCGTCCGGGCCAGCCGACGCCGCGCGCCCACTGGCGTCAGGACGACCCCGACACCATGGATGTCGGCGACGTCTACGGCTCGGGTTCCCCGACCGGCATCACCGTCTACGAGAACGGCGCGCTCGGCGACGCCTGGAACGGCACGCTCCTCAACTGCGAGCCTTCGCGTAACACCATCTTCGCCTACAAGCTCCAGCCGCGGAAAGGCTCCTTCGCGTTGAACGAGTCGACCCGCAAGGACTTCATCACCTCGAACCCGACCCGCGAATTCGAGGGCACGGACTTCCACCGCATCAAGACCCCGGGCAAGAGCGGCGAGCACATCTGGTTCCGCCCGTCCGACGTCGCCGTCGGTCCCGATGGCGCGGTCTACGTGGCCGATTGGTACGACACCCGCGTGGGTGGCCACCAGACGCTCGACGACACCTGCACCGGCGCGATCTACCGCATCGCCCCGAAGGGTTTCAAGTCCGTCATCCCGAAGCTCGACCTGACCACGCCCGCCGGCGCCGTCGCCGCGCTGCGCAACCCGGCCGTGAACGTCCGCCACCTCGGCTTCAACGCCGCGAAGGGCTTCGGCGCGCAGGCGCTGCCCGCCGCGCTCGAGCTCGCCAAGGACGCGAACCCCTTCGTCGCCGCGCGCGCCGTCTGGCTCCTGCCGCACCTCGGTGACGAAGGCGTCGCCCGCGCCAAGGAACTCCTGAAGGACGCGAACCCCGCGAACCGTCGCCTCGCGTTCCAGGCGCTCCGTCGCGTCGGTCAGGATGTGCTCCCGGCCGCCGTCGCGCTGGCCGCCGACGCCGATGTCGCCGTCCGCCGCGATGTCGCCACCTCGCTGCATGCGGTCGCCGCGGACAAGGCCGTGCCGATCCTCGTCGAGCTCGCGAAGCGCCTCGACGTGTCCGACAAGAATTCCGTCGCCGCCTTCGGCATCGGCGCCGCCGGCAAGGAAGCCCAGGTCTGGGCCGCGGTGAAGGCCGCCCTGGTCAAGGATGGCCAGCCGTGGTCGGCCGAGGTCGCCCGCATCGCCTGGGTCCTCCACACGCCCGACATGGTGAACGAGCTCTCCGCCCAGGCCACCGGCCAGCAGGTGTCCGCCGAGCAGCGCAAGCTCGCGACGGAGACGCTCTCCTTCGTCGAGTCCAAGGAAGCCGCCCTCTCCATGATCAAGCTCGCCGGCGAAGGCTCGCCGGTGAAGGGGGAGGCCGCCACCTGGGCGTTGATGCGCATGACCGGCGCCTGGTCCCAGTTCGACGTCCGTTCGGAACTCAAGAAGGCCGGCGTGTACGACGAGGCCAAGGTCGTCGTGAACCCGATCCAGGTGCCCGCGGCCCCGCAGCCCACCTACACGAGCGCCGACGTGCTCGCCAAGACCGGTGACGCCGCCAAGGGCAAGGCCCTCGCCCAGCGTTGCGTGATGTGCCACCAGATCGACGGCAACGGCCCGGCCTACGGCCCGGAACTCCGTGGTTTCGCCACCCGCCAGGGTCGCGAGGCCGTGGTCACCGCCATCGTCGAACCTTCGGCCAGCATCGCCCTGGGTTATGAAGGTACGACCCTCAAGCTCAAGGCCGGCGGTCAGATCGACGGCCTCCTGCAGTCCAACAACGATCCGGCGGTCATCAAGTCCGCCGGCGGCGTCTCCCAGCTCGTGCCGAAGAAGCTGATCGGCGGGCAGTCCAAACTGGGCAAGTCCCTGATGATGTCGGGCGAGCAGCTGGGCCTGAACGCCCAGGAAGTGGCCGACCTCGCCGCCTGGTTGGCCGAGTATAAGTGAGCCGGGAAGGGTAATCCGGCCGTCCAAGGGGCTTTTCCGTGAGGAAAAGCCCCTTTTCATTTCCCGCTTGCATCTCGGCGAAGGCCACCCAAGTTCGACCCTCCTTTCCCTAGGCAAGGCACGGCCGCATGACGCGGGCCCGCGACTTACTAGGACACCAAAGCCTTTCTACAACCTATGAAGAAGTTCAGCCTCAACGTCACCAGCCGCCAGGTCCATGGCCGCGGCCCCGCCCGTCGCCTTCGCCTCGAGGGCGCGATCCCGGCCATCATCTACGGCAAGTCCGGCAACCAGAGCGTGTCGGTCAAGCAGGATGACTTCCGCACCCTGATGCGCGCCAAGGGCACCGCCGCCGCCCTCATCGACCTGAACGTCGACGGTAAGCTCATGCTCTCCCTCATCAAGGAGTCGCAGCGCCACCCGATCACCCAGAAGTTCCTCCACATCGACATCATGGAGATCGACCCCAAGTCCCTCATGACCGCCGCCATCCCGGTGCGCGCCGTCGGCGAGGCCTATGGCGTCAAGACCGAGGGCGGCACGCTCGCCATCGTCTCCCAGACCGTCAACGTCCGTTGCTTGCCGGAAAATCTCCCCGAGTTCATCGAGGTCGACGTCACCGAGCTCAAGGTCAACCAGTCCATCCACGTCGGCGCCCTCAAGGCTCCGAAGGGCATCACCTTCCCGGGCGACCCCCAGCGCGTCGTCGTGGTCTGCTCCGAGATGGCCGAGGAAGAAGTCGCCGCCGAACCGGCCGCCGGTGCCGCCCCGGTCGCCGGAGCCGAAGGTGCCGCCGCGCCTGCCGCCGGTGCCGCCGCGCCTGCCGCCGGTGCCGCCGCCGCGCCCGCCGCCGCGCCCGCCGCCAAGAAGTAATTTCCGCCGCCGGGCGTCCCCGGCACCTGTTCTTTGAAGTCAAATGCCATTCTCGGTCATCGCCGCCCTCGGCAATCCGGGCCGAGAATATGCCGCCACGCGCCATAACGCGGGGTGGATCGTCCTCGACGCCCTCGCCGCCCAGGCCGGGGCCGCGTGGCAGGTGGAGAGCCGTTTCCCGGCCGCGGTCACCAAGGTCATGTTCGGAGGTTCCTCCGTCTTCCTGGTCAAGCCCCAGAGCTTCATGAACGTCAGCGGGGAGCCCCTCGCCGCCTTCCTCCGCTTCCACCGCCTCGAGCCCTCCGCCCTCGTCGTGCTCCACGACGACCTCGCGTTCGAACCCGGCCAGATGCGCCTCGCGCTCGGCGGTTCGGCCGCCGGCCACAACGGCGTCGCCAGCTGCATCCGCCAATTCGGCGAAGCCTTCGTCCGCGCCCGGCTCGGGATCGGCCCCAAGCGCCACCCCGAACAGGACCTCGCCGACCATGTCCTCGGCAAGTTCCCCGCCGCCGACCTCGCCCAGCTCCAGGCCCGCATTCCTGACTTCATCCTCGGACTCGAAACCCTTTTCACCCGCGGCCTTCCCGCCGCCCAGAACCTCACCAACAGAAAATCACCATCACCATGACCACCGCCCAGCTCCGCCGCTCCTACCGCGCCAGCCTGATCCTCGACCTCCGCGGTTCGACGGACGCCCCTGAAGCCGTCATCGAGCGCCTCAAGGACACCCTCAAGTCCCTCGACTGCAAGGTGACCGAGTCCGAGAACCTCGGCCAGAAGGAGTTCTCCCGCGTCGTCGACCGCAAGTTCCCCTCCGGTCTCTACGTCCAGTTCCACTTCGAAGGCCCGGTCAACACCCCCACCGCCTTCCGCGAGAAGCTCCGCCTCGACCGCACGGTCAACCGCCTGCTCGTGCAGTCGGCCAACTAAGCCCCGTCCCCCTTCCGCCGTGGCCTCCTCCTTCAATCGCGTGATCCTCGCGGGCAACATGACCCGCGACCCCGAGGCGCGCGCCCTCCCTTCGGGGCAGGCCCTCACCAAGTTCTCCCTCGCCGTCAACCGCGCCTACACCACCAAGGAAGGCGAGAAGCGCGAGGAAGTCACCTACGTCGACATCGAGAGCTACGGCAAGCAGGCCGAGATCATCGCCAAGTACTGCGGCAAGGGCTCCGGCATCCTCGTCGAAGGCCGCCTGAAGCTCGACCAGTGGGAGGACAAGAAGACCGGCGAGAAGCGTTCGCGCCTCGGCGTCGTCCTCGAGAACTTCACCTTCATCGGTGGCAAGTCCCAGGGTGGCGAGGAGGGCGGCTCCGCCCCCCGTGCCCGCGGCGGCAACGACACCCCTTCCCCGGCGCCCGACCACGGCGGCGACGACGTCCCCTTCTGATCACCCCCCTCCTTTAACCCAAGCAAGCACCTATCATGGCATTCACCGAAGTTCTCCTCATCAAGCCCGTCGACGGCCTGGGCGCCGAAGGCGAGCAGGTCCGCGTCCGCGCGGGCTTCGCGCGCAACTACCTGTTGCCCCAGGGCATCGCCCTGCCGGTCAACCGCGCCAACACCAAGTACATCGAGTCCCTCCAGAAGGCCCGCGAGCTCCGCGAAGCCCGCGACCTCGAGGCCGCCAAGGCCATCGAGACCAAGCTCGCCGCCATCAACCTCGTCTTCGCCGTCAAGACCGGCGAGGGCGGCAAGATGTTCGGCGCGATCAGCACCGCCGAGATCGCGGCCAAGCTGGCCGAGCACGGCGTCGAGCTGGAGCGCAAGCGCATCCACCTCGGCCAGGGCCCGGTGAAGATGCTCGGCAAGCACGTCTGCAGCATCCGCCTCCATGGCACCGTCATGGTCGAGCAGGGCTTCGAGGTCGTCTCCGAGAACCCGATCGAGCCCGTCGCCGAAGAGGCGCCCGAGGCCGACGAGCGCGAGCACCGCGACGACAAGAAGTCGCGCAAGCCGCGCAAGGAGAAGGCCGACAAGAAGGCCTGAGTTCCGCGCCATCCCGGATCAGGGCGTGAGGCTTCGGCCTCGCGCCCTTTTTCTTTCTGGTGATGGTCGCAGGCTGTGAATAGACCGTGAACGGAGCGTGAACGGCCCGTGCATCGATTGTCGCTGTCACCTCTCCGCCCCCCGCCCACTCTCCCCCTTTTTCCATGGCCGAAAGACCCCAGCGCCCGCGTCGCGACGCCGAGCCCAACTACGGCGACCGCGTCCCGCCCCATAACCTCGACGCCGAGCGCGGCCTGATCGCGAGCATCATCATCGACGGCGGCGACACCCTGCAGCGCTGCCTCGAGCAGAAGGTCACGCCCGACTACTTCTTCGACCCCAAGCACCAGGACATCTACGCCGCGGCGCTCCAGCTCTCGCAGGAGAGCGTGGGCATCGACGAGATCACGCTGACCGAGCGCCTGCGCCGGGAAGGCTCGCTCGACGCCGCCGGCGGCGCCGCCTACGTGAACGAGCTGACGGGGCAGGTCGCCTCGACCGCGCACGCGCCCCACTGGCTGAGCATCGTCCGCGAGAAGCATTTCATCCGCAAGCTGATCTCCACCGCGGTGACCACCGTGGAGAAGGCGCACGCCCACACCGAGGGCATCGCCCGCCTCATGGAGGAGGTCGAGCGCGCGTTCTTCAGCATCAGCGAGGACCGCATCTCGGAGTCGGCCATGCCCGTCGACAAGTCGATCGAGGAGGCCATGGAGCTCGTCGAGAAGATCATGCGCGACCGCAACTCGGTGCAGGGCCTGCCGACCGGGTTCACCGACCTGGACGCGCTGACCTTCGGCTTCCAGGGCGGCCAGATGATCGTCGTGGCGGCCCGTCCCGGCATGGGCAAGACCTCCATCGCCCTCAACTTCATCGAGGCCGCGCTCTTCCCCAAGCCGAACGCCGGCCGCGGGCCCGCGCACGTGATGCTCTTCTCCCTCGAGATGCCCGCGCGCGAGCTGGCCCTGCGCCTCCTCTGCTCCCGCGCCCGCGTCAACCAGCAGAAACTCCGCTCCGGCCACCCCGACGAGCGCATGCAGCTCGACCTCGTGGCGGCGGCCAACGAGTACCGCGGGCGCCCGCTGGTCATCGACGACAACGGCGGCCAGACCATCCTCGAGATCCGCGCCAAGTGCCGCCGCGTCCACGCCCGCAAGCCCCTCGACCTGATCGTCATCGACTACATCCAGCTCATCAACGGCATGGACTCGAGCGTCTCCCGCGAGCAGCAGATCGCCGAGGTCTCCCGCAGCATCAAGGCCATGGCCAAGGAGTTCCGGGTCCCGATCATCGCGCTGGCCCAGCTGAACCGCAAATCGGAGGACGAGGCCCGCCAGCCCAAGATGTCGGACCTCCGCGAGTCCGGCTCGATCGAGCAGGACGCCGACATCGTCATGCTCATCTCCAAGCCCCAGGTCAGCGCCAAGCAGGCCCAGGAGCAGGAGCAGGAGCACGCCAGCCAGCCCGGCTGCTTCGCCCGCGAGCTCATCGTGGCGAAGAATCGTAACGGACCCACCGCCGACATACCCTTGCTCTTTAACGCGAGCCTCACACGCTTCGAGGCTCTCGCCAGGGAATCCCGCAATGCCTAAGCCTTCCGCCCGCCGCTTCCTTCTTTCCGCCTGCCTGCTGCTGGCTCCCGTCCTGGCCGTCGCCCAGGCCGCGGCCCCGGCCGCCGTGGAGAAGGTGCCGAACGTCCGCGCGATCACCGTCAAGGCCCAGGGCGGCGCGGTCTCCGAGGCTTTCGTCCGGGGTTTCGTCGCCTTCCGCGCCGGCGAACCCTTTTCCCGCGAGGCGGCCGCCAGCACGGTCCGCGCGCTCTACGCGACCGGTCGGTTCAGCCAGGCGGTCGTGCTCCCGCACCTCGACCCGGCGACCGGCGAGGTCGATGTGGAGATCGTCGTCGAGCCCCGGCCGGCCCTCCTCGCCGTCACGTTCCGCGTGACCGACGGCGATAAGGAGCTGCCCGAAGGCTCGCTGGGCAGCCTCGAGCTCGAGCAGATCCGCTTGGGCGAGCCGCTCGACCTCACCGCCCTCCGCCAGGCCGAGCTCAAGCTCCAGACCGAGCTGCGCAAGAAGCGTCCCTTCACGGTCGTGACCTCGGAGGTCGCCTCCACGCCGCGCGGCGCCGCCGTGCTCGTCCGCATCCGCCCGGGGGCCGACCTGCGCGTCGACCACGTCCGCCTCGAAGGCGCGCAGGCCCTGGACGCCGCCAAGGTCATCGACGCGGCCGAACTCAAGGCGTCCTCCTGGCGCTGGTGGAAATTCTCCTGGCTCACCAGCGGCGGCCGCCTCGATCCGGAGGATTACCGCCGGGATTGCCAGGCCGTCCGCGAGCATTACCGGTCACAAGGCTTCCTCGACGTGCAGGTCGAGGAGCTGCCCGCCGAGAAGGCCTGCGTCGTGAAGGACCTCGCCGACGGTTCCGGCTGGATCGACGTGGTCATCCGCATCAAGGAAGGCCGCCGTTACTCCGTCGGCGCCATCGAGATCGAGGGCAACCGCATGGGCGCCGCCAACCCCGTGTTCGCCGCCGAGGCCCTGCGTCGCGTCGTCAACGAGTTCTCGCTCCGCCGCGGGGCCCGGCCCGCGGCCATCGACCGGCTCAACGCCGGCGACTGGTTCGCCAACGCCAACGTCGAAGCCGCCGCCGACAAGCTCCGCGAGTACTACGGCCAGATGGGCTACCTGGCCGCCCAGGTGAACGTCGTCCGCCGTCCCAACCTGGAGACCGGCGCGATCGACCTGCGCTTCGTGCTCGAGGAAGGCGAACGCACCAGCGTCCGCGCCGTGGAGGTGCAGGGCAACACCAAGACCCGCCTCAACGTCATCGCCCGCGAGCTCGCCCTCGGGCCCGGCGAGGTCTTCGACCTGGCCCGCATGCGCGTCTCCGAGGCCCGCCTCCGCAACACGCAGTTCTTCGAGGAGGTCCGTCTCGCCCCCGTGCCCACCGCGGTGCCGGGCCAGAGCGACCTCCGCATCACCGTCAAGGAAGGCAACACCGGGTCGGTCAGCTTCGGCGCCGGCTACAGCACCGTCGAGCAGCTCGTCGGCTTCGTCGAGTACGCCGAGGGCAACTTCGACTACACCAACCCGGAAGGGTGGTACCGCGGCGGCGGCCAGAAGCTCCGCCTGCGGGTCTCCGTCGGCAACCTCTCGAACACGATCGAGCACTCCTTCGAGGAGCCCGCGCTCTGGGATCGCGACCTCGCGGTCGGCTACACGGTCGAGCGACGGTTCGTCGGCTACCAGTCGGCCAACTTCTCCGTGCTCACCCAGGGGGTGGGCGTCTACGCCCGGCGCCGCGTCTTCGGCAACGTCGAGGGCCGGATCGCCTACGACCTCCGTCGCAAAGGCGTGAACAACGTCACGGCCCAGGCTCCGGCGGATGTCCAGCTCGAGGCCGGCAACGCCCGGACCATCTCCTCCGCGACCGCTTCGCTCGTGTACGACACGCGCGATGAGTACAACTTCCCGACCCGCGGCGCACGTCTGGCCTGGACGGAGGAACTGGCGGGCGGCGCCCTCGGCGGCGGCGTCGACTACCTCAAGTCCGAGCTGCGCGGCGGCAAGTGGTTCCTGCTCTCCCCGACGGCCGAGCAGACCTTCGCCCTCGTCGGTCGCGTCGGCGTGCTGACCGGTACCGGCGGCACGTTGCCCTTCTACGAGCGTTTCTACCTGGGTGGCGCGTACGACATGCGCGGCTTCGACTTCAATGACGTCGGCAGCGCCGGCACGTACGACCAGACCAACGGGTCCCAGCCGATGGGGGGCCTGACCTACGGCTACCTCACCGCCGAGTACACGATCAAGGCCGCCGACAATCTCCGGTTCGCCGCCTTCTACGATTACGGTTTGGTGAACCGGGGGGAGAGCGATTTCTCCTTCAACGAGGCCAACTCCAACTGGGGGCTGGGCATGCGCATCCTTCTGGGCGGGGCCGTCATGCGCCTCGACTTCGGTTTCCCCCTCCAATTGACGCCCGGCCCGGCAGGGACCACCCTGAACCAGGGGGGGATGAAGTTCAACTTCAGCTTCGGGACCGTCTTTTGATTGCCAAGCCCTCCCGCCCTCATCTTTATCAAATGACTATGAAAACCCTACCTCTCCTCCTCGCCTTCGCCGCCGCCTCCGTCTCCGCGGCCTCCCCGAACGTCGGCGTCGTCGACGTCGCCGAAGTCATGTCCAAGTACAACAAGGCCATCGAGATCAAGGGCGGCATCGACCAGTCCCTGGCCCAGTCCAAGGCCCAGGTCGAACAGAAGGGCAAGGAACTCGAAGCCCTCAAGGCCGACTTCGACAAGACCGTGAAGGACGCCAACAACCCGATGCTCAACGAGTCCGGCAAGAAGGCCGCCGTGGGCGAGGCCCAGGCCAAGCAGCAGAACCTGCAGCAGCGCTTCAATGAGTACCAGCAGTTCGTCCAGCAGGCCCAGGGCAGCATCCAGGCCCGCGCCGGCGAGCTCGAGAAGGCCGTCCTGGCCGACGTCAAGACCGCCGCCGAGAAGGTCGCCAAGGAGAAGGGTCTCCAGCTCATCCTCCCCAAGGCCGTGGCCTTCGTCGCCGACGACTCCCTCAACGTCACCGCCGACATCGTCAAGGAGCTGAACGACAACTACAAGTCGGCCGCCCCGGCGCCCGCCGCCCCTGCCGGCGACAAGCCGGCCGCCAAGTAAGCCCTCCGACGCGCCCCTGACAACAGGGGCGCTTCATTTAGGACCATGTCCATCGCCTTCTCGCTCCCCGAGCTCGCCGCCGTCGTCGACGCGCGCGCGGTCGAGGGGGTCCGGACGGCGCCGATCCGCGGTATCGCCAGCCTGGCCGAGGCGGGTCCTGACGACCTTTCGTTCCTGGGGAATCCCAAGTACGCCGCCGAGGTCGCCGCCTCCCGGGCCGGGGCGATCCTCGTCCCGGCTGATTTCGCGGGGGCGCCCGCCGCCGGCCAGGTCTTCCTCCGGGTCGACAAGCCCTCCTACGCGCTGGCCCTGGTCTGCTCGGTGCTCGAAGCCCGGCTTTGGCCGAAGCCGCCCGCCGGCCGCCATCCTTCCGCGGTCGTGGCCGCCGGCGCCCAGGTCGACCCGTCGGCCAGCATCGGCCCCTTGTGCGTCATCGACGAAGGCGCCGTCATCGGCGCCGGCGCGGTTCTCGACGCCCTTTGCCATGTCGGTCGCGCCGCGATCGTCGGCCCCGATTGCTGGCTCAAGTCCGGCGTGAAGGTCGGGGATTTCTGCGTGCTCGGCGCCCGTTGCCGCCTCCAACCCGGCGCCGTGATCGGGGCCGAGGGCTTCGGCTTCGAGCCCGTCGCCGGCGAGATCCGCCGCATCCCGCAGGTCGGCGTGGTCGTGCTCGAGGACGACGTCGAGGTCGGGGCGAACACGACCCTCGACCGCGCGCGCTTCAGCCGGACGGTCGTCGGCCGCGGTACCAAGATCGACAACCTCGTCCAGATCGCCCACAACGTACGCATCGGCCGCCAGTGCCTCATCACGGCGCAGGTCGGCATCGCCGGCAGCACCACCTTGGGCGACCATTGCGTGCTCGGCGGCCAGGCCGGCGTGGCCGGTCACCTCACCCTGGGCGACCGCGTCCGGCTGGGCGCCCAGACGGGCCTCTTCGAGGACGTGCCCGCGGACGGCTTCATGAACGGGACGCCCGCGGTGCCCTTCGGGCTCGAGCGCCGGCTGGTCGTCCTCTCGCGCCGGCTCCCCGAGCTCTTCAAAAAGGTTGATTCGCTCGCCGCCTCCTTGGACTCTGCTGCCCGCCCTTCGACATGAGCCTCCCAGAGATGAAGATTTTCACCGGCAACGCCAATCCGGCCCTGGCCAAGGAAATCTGCGAGCATCTCGGCGTCCCGCTCGGCACCGCCACGGTGAACCGGTTCCCCGATGGCGAGACGTTCGTCCAGATCAACGAGAACATCCGCGGGTGCGACGTCTACGTGATCCAGCCGACCTGCGCGCCGGCCAACGACCGGATCATGGAGCTGCTGATCATGATCGACGCGCTGCGCCGCGCCTCCGCCGCCCGCATCACCGCCGTCATCCCGTTCTTCGGTTACGCCCGCCAGGACCGCAAGGATAAGCCCCGCGTGCCGATCACGGCCAAGCTGGTCGCCAACCTGCTCACGGCCGCCGGCGCGAACCGCGTCCTGACCGTCGACCTGCACGCCCAGCAGATCCAGGGCTTCTTCGACATCCCGGTCGACCACCTCTACGCCTCCCCGGTCTTCTACAAGCACATCAAGGACAAGCCTTGGCTGAAGGACGCGACGGTCTTCTCGCCCGACGTGGGCGGCCTGAAGTACGCCTCCGCCGTGGCCGACATGCTGCACCTGCCCTACGGTTTCGTGGCCAAGCGCCGCACCAGCGCCACCACCGTGCAGGCGACCAGCCTCGTCGGCGAGGTCGACGGCCGCGACATCATCCTGGTCGACGACATGACCGAGACGGCGGGCACCCTCGTCGCCGCGGCCGACCTGCTCAAGAAGAACGGCGCCCGCTCGGTCCGCGCCGTGGTCTCGCACTGCATGATCCAGGAGATCGCCTACGCCCGCCTGCGCGGCGGCCCGATCGACGAGGTCATCACGACCAACTCCGTCCCGGCCGACTGGCCCAAGGACCTGCCGATCACGGTCCTGTCGATCGCGCCGTTGCTGTCCGACGCCATCCGCCGCATCCACGGCAACAACAGCGTGACGGACCTCTTCCCGATCAAGGGCCACTGAGCCGGGCCGTCCGGACACGAAAAAGGCCGCCTCACCCGAGGCGGCCTTTTGTCTGGTCCGGACGCCGGCTTACTTCTTGCCCGACTTGAGGAACTCGAGGATCACCTGGGCCTGGTCGCCGGTGTGCCCCTTGTGGTCGGCGTAGACGCACTTGCCGTCCTTGAAGAGGAAGGCGCTGCGGCCGGCCATGCCGATCAGGTTCTTCACGCCGAAGGCCTCGGTGACGGCCTTCTTCTCCTTGTCGGCCAGCAGGCGGAAGGGGAACTTCTGCTCCTCCTTGAACTCCTTCTGCAGCTTCTCGTCGTCGGTGCTGACGCCGAGGACGGCCACGCCGGCCTTCTGCAGGGCGTCCCAGTTGTCACGCAGCGAGCAGCCTTGCTTGGTGCAGCCGCCGGTCTTGGCCTTCGGGTAGAAGTAGACGAGCAGGTAGCCTTGGGCGCCTTCTTTGGCGAGGTCGACCGGCTTGCCGTCCTGGTCGTTGCAGGTCACCGCGGGGATGGGGTCGCCGACGGCGAGTTTTTCCGCCGCGGCACCGAAGAAGGGAAGGGAGGTCATGAGGAGGGTGGCGAAGAGAGTCTTCATGCGTCGCAGGTTAGGTGGCCGCCCGTAAAAGGCAAATGCGTCCGATGGTGTTTTCCTGTCGCTTGCCGCCCGTTCAGCCCGCAAAAATGGGGCCATGTTGCAGGCCGTTCTCGACACCATCCCCCATCGCCCGCCGTTCCTCTTCCTGGACCGGATCGACGAGGTCCGGGCGGATGGCGCCACCTGCACCCGGACCTTCCGCGCCGACGAGCCGTTCTACGCCGGGCACTACCCCGGCAACCCGATCACGCCCGGGGTGCTGCTGTGCGAGTCGGTCTTCCAGGCCGGCGCCGTCTTCCTGACGAAGAAGCTCCAATCCGAAGGCGGCGCCCCCGCCGGCAAGACCCCGGTACTCTGCCGCATCGAGGAGGCCAAGTTCAAGGGGATGGTGAAGCCCGGCGATACCGTCTCGATCGAGGTGAAGCACGTCGAGACGCTCCAGCAGTTCCATTTCCTCACGGGCACGGTGCGTCGCGACGGCAAGGCCGTCCTGACTATCCGTTTCGCCCTCGCCCTCGTCGACCAACCCGCCTGACCCATGTCCTTCCTCGGCCTGTCCGGTAAGACCTACCTCGTCCTCGGCGTCGCGAACAAGAAATCCGTCGCCTGGCACGTCGCCCAGACCCTGGAGTCCGAGGGCGCCAAGGTCGTCTACTCGGTGCGCTCGCAGGCCCGCCTCGATTCGCTGAAGGGCCTGCTTGACGGCAAGCCGGTCTACCTCTGCGACCTCGAGCACGAGGCCCAGACGCAGCAGCTCGCCGCCGATGTCGGCCGCGAGCATGGCCCGCTCGACGGCGTCCTGCACAGCGTGGCGTTCGCCAATTTCTCCAAGGGCATGCAGCCGTTCCATGAGACGGTCCGCGCCGACTTCCTGCAGGCGACCGCGATCTCCGCGTTCTCGCTCGTCGAGCTTGCCCGGGCCCTCAAGCCGCACCTCAAGGTCGACGCCTCCATCGTCTCGATCGGCATCTCCTCGCAGGTGACGGCCGCGAACTACGGCTACATGTCGCCGATCAAGGCCGCGCTCGAGTCCGCCAGCCGCTTCCTCGCGAAGTCCTTCTCGGCCGATTCGCGCGTGCGCTTCAACTCCGTCAACGCCGGCCCGCTCAAGACGAGCGCCAGCGCCGGCATCCCGGGCTATCTGCACAACTACCTGCACGCCGAGAAGATGACCTTCCGCAAGGCGGCCCTGAAGACCCAGGAGGTCGCCGACACGGCCGTCTGGCTGCTCTCGCCGCGTTCGAGCGGCATCAACGGCCAGGGCATCGTGGTCGACGCCGGCATGGGCTGGAACTTCTTCGACGAGGAACTCGTGGCCGCTTCCTCCCGTCTCCCCGGCTCGTGATCTTCCAGCGCACCGTCCTTGCCGGCCTCGTCGCCGAACTGCCTCCGGAGGTCTGGACTTCCGATGAGGTCGAACGTCGCCTGGCGCCGCTCTACGGCCGCCTGAAGCTGCCGGAGGGTCGGCTCGAGCTGATGACGGGGATCCGCGAGCGCCGTTTCTGGCCGCAGGCCATCCGCCCGTCCGCCGCGTCCGCGCTCGCCGGTCGGCGCGCGATGCAGGCCGCCGGCGTCGGCCCCGCCGACATCGACCTGCTCATCCATGCTTCGGTCTGCCGCGACCGCCTGGAGCCCTCGACCGCGGCCTACGTGCACGGTCTGCTCGGTCTCGGCCCGCAGGCGCAGATCCTCGACGTCTCCAACGCCTGCCTAGGTTTCCTCAACGCCGTCGCGTTGGCGGCCGCCATGGTGGAGTCCGGCCAGATCCGCCGCGCGCTGGTCTGCTCGGGTGAGGATGGTCGCCCGCTCGTGGAACGTACGATCCGCCTGCTCAATGAAGACCTCGCGCTCACGCGCGAGACCATCAAGCCGTACTTCGCCAACCTCACCATCGGCGCCGGCGGGGCCGCGGTGGTGGTCGCCCGCGAGGACTTGGCCGGCCCCGGTGGGATCCGCCTGCTGGGTGGCGCCACCGAGACCGATTCCTCCGCGAACGGTCTTTGCGAAGGGGATACCTCGTCCGCCGAACTCGACATGCGCACGGACTCCGAGGCGCTCCTGGCCGCGGGCGTCGCGCTGGCCCAGCGCTGCTGGGGTCGTTTCAAGGCCGAGACCGGCTGGGACGAATCCACGCCGCATCGCGTGGTCACCCATCAGGTGGGCCGCCGTCATTCCGCGCTGCTGTTCGAGAAACTTGGCCTCGATCCGGCGAAGGACTACCAAACCTTCGACCGCCTCGGTAACGTCGGATCGGTCTCCGTGCCCGCCACGCTGGCGCTGGGCATCGCCGCCGGCCGGATCCAGCCCGGTGAGCGCGTCGCCCTGCTGGGCATCGGCAGCGGTCTCGCCAGCATGATGCTGGCCGTCGAATGCCGATGATCGCCGCCGACCTTTCCCCCGCCGTCCAGGCGCTCTATCCCTTCGCGCCACGCGACTTCGCCGCGCTCTCGGGCCGGATGAGCTACGTCGACCATGGGCCGCGCGACGGTCGTCCGGTCCTCCTGCTCCACGGCAACCCCTCATGGTCGTTCCTCTGGCGCGACCTGATCCTGCGGCTCGCCGCCCAAGGCCGCCGCGTCATCGCCCCCGACCATGTCGGGATGGGGCTGTCCGCCCGCCCGGACCGTTTCCTGCGGCTGGCCGACCGCATCGCCGACGTCGAAGCGCTGCTCGCCCACCTCGGGATCGGGGAATTCGACCTCGGGGTGCACGATTGGGGTGGCGCCATCGGCTTCGGCGTCGCGGGTCGCCGGCCGGACCGGGTGGGGCGCATCCTCGTCACGAACACCGGCGCGTTCCTCTCGGAGCGCATCCCGGCCCGCATCGCCCTCTGCCGGGACCCCCTGGTCGGCCGTTTCCTCGTCCAGGGGCTGAACGGCTTCGCCTGGCCGGCCACCTGGATGGCCGTCGAGCGGCCCCTGAGTCCGGCCGCCAAGGCCGGTTTCCTCGCCCCCTATGGGTCTCCGGCGGTTCGCCGGGCGGTGGCCGACTTCGTCGCCGATATCCCCATGGAACCCGCCCACCCCACCCGGAGCGTCTTGGCGGGCGTCGAGGCCTCCCTGGCTGGCCTCAAAGGTAAGCCGATGCTGCTTTGCTGGGGGATGCGGGACTTCTGCTTCGACCGGAGCTTCCTGGAGGGCTTCCGCGAGCGTTTCCCCGACGCCCAGCCGCTCCTTTTCGCCGACGCCGGGCACTACGTGCTGGAGGATGCCGGCGAGGCGGCTTTGGCCCCGGCGACCGCCTTCCTTTTGGGCGCCTAGCGAGGGTGGTTCGGCGGGTCGCTCTCGACCACGGGAAAAACCCTGTGGATAACGTGTGAGCAACGGTTTCTAACACCCCCTATAAGTTTTTGTAAGGGATTGATGGGTAGTTATTTCTGGGGGTCCAAAAACATTCACCACGACCCCTTTTCCTGTTGCTCCAAGGGGTGTTAAAAACACGCTTTTGGCACCGCGGAAAACCGCGGGAAAACACCCCTTTTCAACAACAACTCATGAGCGAAAATTCCGACAAGTCACCCAACCGCGGCAAGCATGCCGGCAAGGAAGAATACGGCGCGTCCGACATCAAGCGCCTGAAGGGCCTCAAGGCCGTCCGCGAGCGACCCGGTATGTACATCGGCGATACGAACGAGACGGGTCTCCATCACTGCGTCTATGAGATCGTCGACAACTCGATCGACGAAGCGCTCGCCGGTTACTGCAAGCACATCAAGGTCGAGATCCACGCCGACGGCTCGCTGTCCGTCGAGGACGACGGCCGCGGCATCCCCGTCGCGATGCACCCGGAGGAGAAGATCCCCACGCTCGAGCTCGTGCTCACGAACCTCCACGCGGGCGGCAAGTTCGACAAGGGCGCCTACCAGGTGTCCGGCGGCCTCAACGGCGTCGGCGCGAAGTGCGTCAACGCCCTCTCCGACAACTTCATCGCCGAGGTCAGCCGCGAAGGCGAGGTCCACCAGATGAAGTTCTGCCGCGGCGAAGTCACGCAGCCGATCAAGGTCATCGGCAAGACGAAGCGCACCGGCACGAAGATCACCTTCCATCCGGACCCGGAGATCTTCGTCGCGACCCAGGAGTTCAAGTACGACACGCTCGTCCGCCGCATGCGCGAACTGGCGTTCCTCGTCCCCGGTATCACGGTCGAGATGAAGGACCAGCGCTCCAATCGCGCCGACAAGTTCGAGTTCAAGGAAGGCATCGCCGAGTACGTCTCCTTCCTCAACGCCAACGAGGAGCGTCTCTTCGAGAAGCCGATCCTGATCTCCGCCGAGGTCGATTTCACCGACCTGGCCAACCCGCGCGTGATGGCCGACGGCGAGAAGCCCAAGCCGGGCATGCGCCGCATGACCCTCGACGTGGCCCTGCAGTATAACGACCGCTACGACGAGATGGTCTTCAGCTACGCCAACCTGATCAACCAGCCCGAGGGCGGCACCCACCTCTCCGGCTTCCGCTCCGCGCTCACCCGCGTCATCAACCACTACGCGAAGTCCAACAACCTCATCAAGGACAAGGACGCCAAGCTCAACGGCGACGACATGCGCGAGGGCCTCGTGGCCGTCATCTCCGTCAAGCACCCGGACCCGAAGTTCCAGTCCCAGAACAAGACCCGCCTGACCAACCCCGAGGTCGAGGGCATCGTCACCTCCGTCGTCGGCGAGCAGCTCAAGTACTACCTCGAGCGCGACCCCAAGACGGGCCGCCGCATCGTCGACAAGTGTCTCAACGCCGCCCGCGCCCGCGAAGCCGCCCGCAAGGCCCGCGAGACCGTCCGCAAGTCCGCCATGTCCTCCGGCGGCCTCCCCGGCAAGCTGGCCGACTGCTCCGAGAGCGACCCGTCCGTCTGCGAGCTCTACATCGTCGAAGGCGATTCGGCCGGTGGCTCCGCCAAGCAGGGCCGCGACCGCCGCTACCAGGCGATCCTCCCGATCAAGGGCAAGATCCTCAACGTCGAGAAGGCCCGCATCGACAAGATCCTCTCCAACGAGGAGATCCGCACCATCATCACCGCCTGCGGCACCGGCATCGGCAAGCACGAGGGCGACGGCGCCTTCGACGTCACCAAGTGCCGCTACCACAAGCTCGTCATCATGACGGACGCGGACGTCGACGGCTCGCACATCCGGACGCTGCTCCTGACGTTCCTCTTCCGCCAGATGCCCGGTCTCATCGAAGCCGGCTACGTCTACATCGCCCAGCCGCCCCTCTACCGCATCAAGCGCAAGAAGCGCGAGCAGTACGTCGACAACGACCCGGAGCTCAACCGCATCCTCCTCGAGCTCGGCTCCGAGGACGTGAACCTGCTCCGCCTCCGCGACAAGCACGTCTTCCCGGGCCAGAAGCTCGACAAGATCGTCGAGTCCCTCGCCCGCCTCGAGTCCCTCGGCGCCGGCATCGGCCGCACAGGCTGCCAGCTCGGCGACTACCTCGACCAGCAGGACCCCAGGACCCACGCCCTCCCGCGCTTCATCGTGCGCACCCGCACGGGCAACGAGGAGACCTATGAGTTCCTCGCCGATGCCGACGCCAAGCAGGCCTACCTGCGGAAGGCCGGCGTCGAGGATTTCCTCGCCGACAAGATCGACCGCGAGAAGAAGCTCAAGGACGGCACGGTCGTCCAGGAGCGCGTCAACGTGATCGAGGTCTTCGAGAACGACGCCATCACCAAGGTCCTCAAGGAGCTCGAGACCCAGGGCATGGACGTGAAGCAGTTCCGCGCCGGCGAGGAGCCGCGCTACCACCTGATCGACGGCTCGACCGCCGAGGAAGCCCCGGCCGCCGCCGAGGGCGACGAGGAGCCCGCCGCCAAGGGCGAGGAGAAGCCCGCCAAGAAGCTGGTCAAGAAGGCCGAGCCTATCCCGCTCGGCTCGATCCTCGAGCTCATCGGCCAGATCCGCCAGTTCGGCCGCAAGGGCCTCACGATCCAGCGCTACAAAGGCCTGGGCGAGATGAACCCTAAGCAGCTCTTCGAGACGACCATGGACCCGGCCAAGCGCCGCTTCCTCAAGGTCGACATCGCCGACGCCGCCGAGGCCAACCGCGTCTTCGCCATGCTGATGGGCGAGGACGTGCCGAACCGCCGCGCCTTCATCGAGGACAACGCCCTCAACACCTCGAACCTCGACGTCTGAGCCCCGCCCAGCCCCACCCCCGACCTCTTCGACCATGTATTCCGACAAGGAAAAACTCACCTCCGCCAACATCACGGAGATCATGCAGACGGCCTACATCGACTACTCGATGTCGGTCATCGTCTCCCGCGCGCTCCCCGACGCCCGCGACGGCCTCAAGCCGGTCCAGCGCCGCATCCTCTACGCGATGCTCCGCGAAGGCCTCGTCCACAACCGCCCGTTCGACAAGTGCGCGGGCGTCGTCGGCGAAGTGCTGAAGAACTACCACCCCCACGGCGACAGCTCCGTGTACGACACGCTCGTGCGCCTCGCCCAGAACTGGGTCATGCGCTACCAGCTCATCGAGCCGCAGGGCAACTTCGGCTCGGTCGACGGCGACCCGCCCGCGGCCTACCGTTACACCGAGTGCCGCCTGTCCGAGATCGCCGAGGAACTCCTCGCCGACATCGACGAGGAGACGGTCGACTTCGTCCCGAACTACAAGGAGTCGACCACCGAGCCGACCGTCCTCCCGTGCGCCCTGCCGCACCTGCTGATGAACGGCTCGACCGGCATCGCGGTCGGCATGACGACCAACATCCCGCCCCATAACCTCCAGGAGCTCGTCGACGCCACCTGCCTCATCATCGACAAGCCCAGCGCCACCGTCGAGGACCTCGAGAAGATCATCATCGGGCCCGACTTCCCCACCGGCGGCGTCATCAACGGCAAGGAGGGCATCAAGTCCTACCTGCGCACCGGCCGCGGCATCGTCCGCGTCCGCGGGGTCGCCCACACCGAGGAGCTCAAGAACGGCAAGGAGCAGATCGTCCTCACGGAGCTGCCCTACAACGTCAACCGCTCCTCCCTGGTGAAGCACATCGCCGACCTCTGCTCCGAGAAGGTCCTCGACGAGGTCTCCGACCTTCGCGACGAGTCCGACGAGAACACGCGCGTGGTCATCGAGCTGAAGCGCAACGAGAACCCGAAGGTCGTCATCAACAAGCTCTACAAGCACACCAACTTCGAGAACTCGTTCGGCGTCATCCTGCTGGCCCTCGACAAGCGCCGCCCGAAGCAGATGAACATCCGCGAGCTGCTCGAGTGCTTCGTCGAGCACCGCCGCGACGTCGTCACGCGCCGCACCCGCTTCCGCCTGCGCAAGGCCGAGGACCGCGCCCACATCCTCGAGGGCTTCAAGATCGCCCTGCGCAACCTCGACGACTTCGTGAAGATCATCCGCGCCTCCGTCAACCGCGACGAGGCCCGCGTCAAGCTGATCGCCAAGTACGGCCTCAGCGAGCGCCAGGCGGTGGCCATCCTCGACCTGCGCCTCTACCAGCTGACCGGCCTGGAGCGCGACAAGATCGAGGAGGAGTACCGCCAGCTGATGGCCCTCGTCGAGGAGCTCCGCGGCATCCTCTCCAGCGAGGCCAAGCTGCTGTCGCTGATCAAGAAGGAGCTGCGCGACGCCGCCAAGAAGCACGTCGGCCCCCGCAAGACCAAGGTCACGGCCCAGGAGGGCGAGCTCTCCATGGAGGACATCGTCGCCAACGAGGGCTGCGTGGTCACCGTCTCGCACGCCGGCTTCATCAAGCGCACGCCCGTCGCCCAGTACCGCCTCCAGAAGCGCGGCGGCAAGGGCACCAAGGGCGCCGAGCTCTCCAAGGCCGCGTCCGACGAGGACAGCGACTTCATCGAGCACCTCTTCACGGCCAACACCCACGACCACATCCTGTTCTTCATGAACAACGGCCGGGTCTACGTGGAGAAGGTCTACGAGATCGAGGAGGCCGCCCGCGCCTCGCGCGGCAAGTCGATCGCCCGCCTGCTCGAGCTCAAGGACGACGAGAAGCTGGCCGCGATGGTCTGCGTCTCGAACTTCGACGAAGGCCGCTTCCTCATGATGGGCACGGCCAACGGCACGATCAAGAAGACCGAGATCTCCAAGTACGCCAACTACCGCAAGGGCGGCATCATCGGCATCAACATCGAGCACGGCGACCGCCTGATCTCGGCCAAGCTGACCAACGGCGACAACGAGGTGGTCATCATCTCCCAGTCCGGCATGTCCATCCGCTTCCACGAGTCGGACGTCCGCTCGATGGGCCGCGACACCACCGGCGTCATCGGCATGAACCTCGAGTCCGGGGACCTCGTGAAGGCCATGGAGGTCGTCGACCCGGCCTGCACGCTCCTCGTCGTCGGCGTCGATGGCATCGGCAAGCGCACCCCGTTCGACGATCCCGAGACCAAGGAGCCGATCTACCGCAAGCAGTCGCGCGGCGGCAAGGGCGTCATCGCGATCAGCACCGAGGTCGGCGTCGCCGGCGCGCTCAGCGTGCAGGAGGAGGACGAGGTCATGCTGCTCACCAAGGGCGGCCAGTCCATCCGCACCAAGGTGTCGGACATCCGCTGCACGGCGGGCCGCAACACCAAGGGCGTCCGCGTCATGCGTCTCAAGGAAGGCGAATCGCTCCTCGGCATCTCCAAGGTCGAACGCTCCGACGAGGAGGAAGAGAACGCCGCCAAGCCCGCCGCGGAATAAGCGGCCGGGCGAGGGTCGGAACGAGGGGCGCCGTCCGGCGCCCCTTTTTTGCGCCCGGCGGGCCCGCTCAGGCGCGTTCCAGCGCGGCGATGCACTCGACGTGCCGGGTCTGCGGGAAGAGGTCGAACGGACGGACCGAGACGACTTTCCAGCCCTTGGCGCAGAGGTATTTCACGTCGCGGGCCTGGGTGTCCGGCGCGCAGCTCACGTAGACGATGCGGCGGGGGGCGAAGGCGTGGAGCTGCTCGAGGAAGGCCTCGTCGCAGCCCTTGCGGGGCGGGTCGACGATCACCGCGGACTCGGCGCCCTTCACCGGCAGGTTCTTGAAGATGGATTCGGCGGAGCCGGCGAGGAAGCGGCAGTTCAGGAAGCGGTTGAGCGTGGCGTTCTCCGCGGCCTTGCGCGCGGCCTCGGCGCTGACCTCGACGCCGTTGACGGACTCGAAGCGGCGGGCGCCCGACAGGGCGAAGAGGCCGGAGCCGCAGTAGGTGTCGACGAGGTGCTTCGCGCCGGAGTCGTGCGCGAGCTGGATGGCGTGGCCGACGAACTGCTCGAGGACGGAGGGGTTGTTCTGGAAGAACTCCCCGGCCAGGAACTTCAGCTGGATGGCGCCCACCTTCTCGGTGACGACCTGCCGCGGGTCGGTGACCACGCCTTCCTCGCAGTCGCGGAAGAGCAGGGTGGCCCCGCGTTCGAAGCGGCCGGGGTTGCCGCGGATGTCCTTGCGGGCGCGGGCCAGGCTGGCGTTGATCGCGTCGGTCGCGATGGGGCACTTGGGTACGTCGACGACGCGGCGCGAGGTGCCCGCGGCGAGGAAGCCGATCGGGAAGTCGGCCCGGCGGGGCGTCATGAAGTGCGGCGTGATCTTCGACCGGTAACCGTACTGTTTCGGCGACGGGTGGCAGGGGTCGACGTCGACCTTGAGTCCGCCCAGGCGTTCGAAGGCTTCCGCGACCTGCCGGCGCTTCCACTCGAGCTGCTGCGGGTAGGCGAGGTTCTGGTACTGGCAGCCGCCGCATTCGCCGAAGAGGTCGCAGCGCGGCTGGACGCGGTGGGGCGAGGGGACGACGACGCGCACGAGGTCGCCGCGGGAGAAGTTGGCGGAGTTGTGCCAGATCCGGGCCACGACCTTCTCGCCGGGCAGGGCGCCGGCGACGAAGACGACCCAGCCATCGACGCGGGCGAGGCCTTCGCCGAGGTTGGTGATCGTCGCGATCTCGAGCTCCACCTCCTGATGGTAGGTGAACTTGCCGGGCCGGAACTTCGAGGCGTCGGGCTTGCGGGACTGGGGCGTTTCGAAATCGGACATGGGGACAAAGTCCGCCTCCGCCCCCCGGAGGTCGAGACTTATCCCCCGCCGGCCCCGCCCCGGACGGCTTTCCTTGCCCTGCGGCGGGTCTTGGTGCTCACTTCCGCCGTGTCCGAAGAGGTCATCCAGAGCCGTCAGAATCCCCGCGTGCAGGCGCTGGCCCGCCTGCGCGACCGCGCCGAGCGCGACGCCCGCCGGCTATTCCTGGTCGAGGGTTTCCGCGAGCTCACCCGCGCCTTGGAGCGCTCGGTGAAGGTCGAGGAGGTCTATTTCTGCCCGTCCCTGTTCCGCGGCTCCGAGGCCGCCGAACTCGTCACCCGCGCCCGCGCGTCGGGCATCCCCTGCTGTGAACTGGGCGTCTCGGCCTTCGAAAAGGTCAGCGGCCGCGAAGGTCCCGACGGCCTCCTGGGCGTCGCCCATACCTGGGACTGCTCCTTGGAGCGCCTCGCCCTCTCCGCCGCCCCCCTGCTCTTGGTCGCCGAGTCGGTCGAGAAGCCGGGCAATCTCGGCGCCTTGCTGCGCACGGCGGACTCCGCCGGTTGCGACGCCCTGATCATCTGCGACCCGATCACCGACGCCTTCAACCCGAACGTGGTGCGGTCCTCGCAGGGGGCGCTTTTCTCGGTGCCCGTCGCGGTCTGCTCCTCCGCGGAAGTCGTGGCCTGGATGAAGGCCCGGGGCATTCGCTCGCTGGCGACCTCGCCGGCGGCCACGAAGACCTTCTGGGATGTCGATTGCCGCGGCCCGAGCGCCTTGTTGCTCGGCTCGGAGAAGGATGGCCTGAGCGACTTCCTCCTCGGCGCCGCCGCGGAGAAGATCTCCATCCCGCAGGCCGGTTTGTCGGATTCCCTCAACGTCTCGATGGCCGCAGGCATCGTGCTGTTCGAGGCCGTCCGGCAGCGTCGGAAATGAGTGTGCGTCGGCCTTATCTTCTCGCGGCGGTCCTCTGTCTCGGCGCCGCGGGCGCTTGCTGGGCGGCGTATGCGTGGAACGGCGCCTACCTCGACCAAGACGGCGTCCTGCATGAGCAATTCGGCTTCATCCCGTTGGGCTGGCTGCTCGGTCTCGTCGGCGTGGTCTTGCTCGGGCTGGCCTGGGTCCGGCGCAAATAAGCAGGCCGGGCGTAGTGCCCGGCCTGACTTGGCGGAACTGGCTTACAGCCTTCAGCCGATGGCCTTGGCGACCAGGTCGTCGAGCTTCTTGCCGTCGACGGCGAAGGCGCGGATACCTTCGGCGGTCTTCTCCGTGGCCATGGCGTCCTCGTTGTGGTGCCAGCGGAATTCCTTCTCGCCCCACGCCTTGGCGGCTTCGCCCTCGGCCTTGGCGGCGGTCTCGTCGAGGACCTTCGGCACGGCGGCCGAGTCCTTGGAGAGCTCGTCGAGCAGGTTCGGGGCGATGGTCAGCAGGTCGCAACCGCAGAGGGCCTTGATCTGGCCGACGTTGCGGAAGGAGGCACCCATGACCTCGGTCTTGATGCCGTGGCGCTTGTAGTAGGCGAAGATACGGCGGACGGACTGCACGCCGGGGTCGTTGGCGCCGGCGGAGGCGGCTTCGTTCCAGTTGGCGCCCTGGGCCTTCTTGTGCCAGTCGTAGATGCGGCCGACGAACGGGGAGATGAGCTGGACCTTGGCGTCGGCGCAGGCGACGGCCTGGGCGAAGGAGAAGAGGAGGGTCAGGTTGCAGCGGATGCCTTCCTTCTCGAGCTCGGCGGCGGCCTGGATGCCTTCCCAGGTGGAGGCCATCTTCACGAGGATGCGCTCCTTCGGGATGCCGGCGGCCTTGTAGAGGGCGATCAGTTCGCGGGCCTTGGCCACGGTGGCGGTCTTGTCGAAGGACAGGCGGGCGTCGACCTCGGTGGAGACGCGGCCCGGGACGATCTTGAGGATCTCGGTGCCGAAGGAGATGAGGAGCGCGTCGACGGCGGCCTGGACGCCCTTGCTCTTGTTGTCCTGGGCGGCCTTCTGGAGGAGGGCCTGGTACTCGGGCATCTGGACGGCCTTGAGGATGAGGCTCGGGTTGGTCGTGGCGTCCAGCGGCTTGAAGGCCTTCATGGCGGCGAAGTCACCGGTGTCGGCGACGACCTTGGTGTGCTGGCGGAGTTGCTCGAGTGCGTTCATATAAGGAAGGGAAGGTCAGCGTGGGAAAAGGGTCAGGGTTGTCCAGCCCGAGTGAGCGGCCGCCGGGCGTTTTCAGGGCATCTCTCGCTTGTTTCCACGGGCGGTCTGGTCCAGATTGCCGCATGCGCATCAAGGTGAAGCAGGCCCTGTCGGCGGAACAGCCCCTCGCGGGCGTCACGGTCTCCGGGTGGGTGCGGACCCGTCGGGACGCCAAGGATTTCTCCTTCGTGGAACTCAACGACGGTTCCTGCTTCAAGAATCTCCAGGTTGTCGTGGACGCCGCGGTCCCCGGCGCCGATCTCCTGAAGGACGCGCTCACCGGTTCGTCGGTCAGCGTGGACGGACAGCTCGTGCCCTCGCCGGCCAAGGGCCAGAAGTGGGAGCTCAAGGCCACCGCCTTCCGGCTGCTGGGCCGGGCCGACGAGACGTTCCCGCTGCAGAAGAAGGGCCACACCGTCGAGTTCCTCCGCTCGATCCCGCACCTGCGGGCCCGGACGAACCGGCTCGGCTCCATGATGCGCGTGCGCAGCCGCATGGCCATGGCCGTCCATGAGTTCTTCCAGCGGCGCGGTTTCGCCTACGTGCACACGCCGATCGTCACCGCGAGCGATTGCGAAGGCGCCGGCGAACTCTTCCGCGTCACCACCCTCGACCCGTCCGCGCCCGCGCGCACGCCGGAGGGCCGGATCGACTGGTCCGCCGATTTCTTCGCCAAACAGGCCTATTTGACGGTCTCCGGTCAGCTCGAGGGCGAGACGCTCGCCTGCGCCTTGGGCGATGTCTATACGTTCGGCCCGACCTTCCGCGCCGAGAACTCCCACACGAGCCGGCACGCCAGCGAGTTCTGGATGATCGAGCCGGAGATGGCGTTCTGCGACCTCGCGGGCGACATGGATTGCGCCGAGGAACTGGTGAAGCATCTCGTGCGGACGGCCCTGGAGACCTGCGCCGACGAGCTGGAGTTCTTCAACGCGTACGTGGATAAGGGTCTGCTGGAGCGCCTGCGCTTCGTACTCGAGCGCCCGTTCGCCCGCGTGACCTACACCGAGGCGGTGGAGCTGCTGCTCAAGTCCGGGCGGACGTTCGAGTACCCGGTCGTCTGGGGCGAGAACCTGCAGTCCGAGCATGAGCGCTACCTGACGGAACAGCATTTCAAGAGCCCGGTCACGGTCCATGATTACCCGAAGGCGGCGAAGCCCTTCTACATGCGCCAGAACGACGACGGGAAGACGGTGGCGGCCATGGACGTGCTCGTCCCCGGGGTCGGCGAGATCGTCGGCGGCAGCCAGCGCGAGGAGCGGTTGGAGCGCCTGGTCGCCGCGATGCAGGCCCACGGCCTCGACCTGG
>Ga0315907_10000718_pt1 | contig 46693 bp, 34 predicted proteins | sample LakEriMetagenome_3_FD_203525 | JGI IMG/M metagenome (GOLD analysis project Ga0315907, IMG submission 203525) | Freshwater fungal communities from buoy surface, Lake Erie, Ohio, United States - Buoy 12 MA123 | ecosystem: Environmental > Aquatic > Freshwater > Lake > Lake biofilm | place: USA...
TGATTGCGGAGAGTACGGCGAAGGGGATGAAGGGTAGGCCGGGGACGAGGGCAAGGCCGCCGGTCAGCACGGCGCACAGCACGAGCGCTTTGGGATAGCCGCCGAGCTGGCCGAACATCGCCTTGTCGGCGGAGCCGCGGATGCCGGCCTTGGTCACGAGCAAGCCAGAGGCGACCGAGGTGATGAGGGCGGGCACCTGGCTCACGAGACCGTCGCCGACGGTCAGCAGCGTGTAGTATTGGGCGGCCTGCGCGATCGTGAGGCCGTGGGTCGTGGTGCCGATGATGATGCCGGCGATCACGTTGATGAAGGTGATCAACAGGCCCGCGATCGCGTCGCCGCGCACGAATTTCGCGGCACCGTCCATGGAGCCGAAGAAGGTGCTTTCGTCCTCGAGTTCCTGGCGCCGCTTGCGTGCGGCCGCCTCGTCGATGAGGCCTGCCGAAAGGTCGGCGTCGATCGCCATCTGCTTGCCGGGCATGGCGTCGAGGTTGAAACGCGCCGACACTTCGGCGATGCGGCCCGAACCTTTGGTGATGACGACGAAGTTCACGATGATCACGATCGCGAAGATGATCACGCCGATCACGAAATTGCCGCCCATCAGCAAGCCGCCGAAGGTGCGGATGACTTCGCCCGCGGCACCAATACCCTCGTGCCCGTGCGACAGGATGAGGCGTGTAGTCGTAAGATTGAGCGCCAAGCGCAGCAGGGTCGCGATCAGCAGGATGGTCGGAAACGAACTGAAATCGAGCGGGCGCTGGATGAACAGCGATACGAGCAGAATCAGCACCGAGAAAGTGATCGACAGAGCGAGCAGAATGTCGACGAGCCAGGTCGGCAGCGGGACGAGCAGCACGATGAGGATCGCGAACACGCCCAGGGCGAGCATGACGTCGCCCTGGCGGCCGAGCTGGCGCAGGCTCGCGATCGGATCGAAACCGAGATTGAAGCCGCCGCCGCCGGGCGCACCCGGTGCGGGCGCTGCCGGGGCTTCGAGCATCGGTTGGGCGTTGGGTTCAGCCATGCGTGCTGGTTCGATTCATCAATAGGCTGCGCGCGGTTCGTTGCCGGCGGGGGGCGGCGGAGCAAAACCCTGGTCGTTGTAGATCTTGAGCTTGTTGCGAAGCGTACGGATCGAAATGCCGAGGATGTTGGCCGCATGCGTGCGGTTGCCGAGGCAATGGTTCAGCGTGTCGAGGATGAGCTCGCGCTCCACGTCGTCGACCGTGCGGCCCACGAGGCCTGCGCGTGGGCCCCCGGCTTCGCCGCTGCTCGAACTTTGCGGAGCACCCGCACTCGGCCGGTCTTCGGCGCGCGTCGCACCCTGCAGCACGATCGCTTCCGGCCCGATCGTCGGACCTTTGGCGAGGAGCACGGCGCGGTGCATCGTGTTTTCGAGTTCGCGCACGTTGCCGCGCCACGTATGGGCGCGCAGCATGGCCATCGCCTCGGGTGCGACCGCGCGCGCGTCGGTGCCGTTGGCTTCGGCGTATTTGCGCATGAAATGTTCGGCCAGAACGTCGATGTCGAGCGGGCGCGCACGCAACGGCGGTAGGCGCACGGTCACAACGTTGAGGCGGAAATAGAGATCTTCGCGGAAGCGGCCCGCGCGCACTTCGCCTTCGAGGTCGCGATTAGTCGATGCAAGAATGCGGATGTCGATCTTGATGGGCGTGGTTCCGCCCACGCGGTCGATCACGCGTTCCTGGATGGCGCGCAACAGCTTCGCCTGCAGGCGCATGTCCATTTCGCCGAGTTCGTCCAAAAACAGCGTGCCGCCATTGGCTTCTTCGAATTTGCCGATGCGGCGCGCAACGGCACCTGTGAAGGCACCTTTTTCGTGGCCGAACAATTCGCTTTCGAGCAGATTGTCGGGGATCGCCGCACAGTTCACGCAGATCACCGGTGCTTGCGCACGCTTGCTTTTGACGTGGATGTAGCGCGCCATGAGCTCTTTGCCAGTCCCGGACTCGCCCGTGATCAGGATCGAGGCGTCCGACGCGGCGATGCGGTCGGCCAAGCGCAGCGTGTCGCCCATCGCCGGGTCTTTGAAGACGATGGCCGCACTTTCCTCCGTGACGGCGGCGAGAACGGCCGCAATCAGCTCGGGCTCGGGCGGGAGCGGGATGTATTCTTTGGCCCCCGCCTTGATCGCCCGCACGGCGGCGGCCGAATCCGCACCGATGCCGCACGCCACGACCGGAATGTGGATGCGCTCGTTGCGCAGCGCATCGACGAGGCCGCCGATGTCGAGGCTCACGTCGATCATCACGAGGTCCGCACCTTTGCCGCCGCGCAAGGCTTCGAGCCCGCGCGCCACGTCGTCGGCTTGGCTTACCTTGGCGCCGCGCGCGATCGCGATTTTGGCGGCCGTCGAAACCTGACCGCTTAGCGTGCCGATAATCAGAAGACGCATGCCCTACGCACTCCTACTCGCCGTTTTGCCGTCAGCTCCGGTCGACCTTGACGATTTCCGTCATGGTCACGCCCAAACGCTCGTCCACCACCACGACTTCGCCGCGTGCGACGAGGCGGTTGTTGACGTAGATGTCGATCGCTTCGCCAACCTTGCGGTCGAGTTCGACGACGGCACCGCGGCCGAGCTTGAGCAGCTGGTTGACCTGCATCGTGGCTTTGCCGAGCACGGCCGAGACGGTGACCGGAATGTCGTAGACGGCTTCGAGCTCCTTGGCCGTACGGGCTTGGCGCCCGTCGCCGCCGCCGCCGCCGCCGCCACCGCCCTGCAGCGACGGTTCGCCTGCCATGGCTTTGGCCATGTCGAGATCGTCGAAATTCACTTTTTCGTCGGCCATTTTATGTTCCTTTCAGGGATTCAGTTGGTGCCCGAAGCGCCGGGCTGCATAGCAAGATATCGTTCGATCGCGTCTTCGATTTCTTTCCAGATGTCGGCCACGTTGCGCTCGACGCCGCCATTTGCCCATTCGATGCGCGCGTCCGTCTCGGGCAGGGCGGGGTCGGGTAGCACCACGATGCGGCCGGCAAAGCCCAGCGTTTGCGCCGTCGCTTCGATGCGCGCCTGCACGATCTGCTGCGTTGACGGGTTGACCTTGACCACGAAACGCGGCTGTTCGATCAGGCGTTCGATGCTTTCGCGCGCAAGCGCTTCGATTTCGTCCACGCCATGGGCGGCCGCAAGTGCCGGCAGCAATTTGCGCGCGATCGCCCCCATTGCCGTGACGGCACCTGCGTCGGCTTCCGCGCGCGCGCGTTCGGCCGTCGCGAGCGCGCGCGGTAGCGTCTCCTGCAATGCTGCGATGGCTTGGGCGGCGAGATGTTCGGCCGATGCCAGCGTTTCGTCGCGGCCGGTTTCGTAGCCTGCCTGGCGGCCTTCTTCGAAAGCGGCCTGCTTGGCTATCTCAAGTTCGACTTCCGAATAATGCTTGGGCTTGCGGCGCAGCATCACAGGCATGGGCATGCCGTCGGGCCCCACGCCGGGCTCGACGAACTCTTCGGCGAACAGAAATTTGCTGATTGCGGGCATGGCGGCGGGGCTCTTTGTGTCAGGCGGCCAAAGACAGGGAAACGTGGGTCGCGAATTCGTCGATCAGTTTTTCGACCTCGCTTGCGTCGAGGCGGCCGAGATCGGCGAAGCCGATCGCAAGATTGGTGATGTCGCGGTCGCTGAGTTCGGCGCAAAGCTTGGCGGCAGCTTGCTCGCCCAAAGCGAGAAGAAGAATAGCAGCTTTGCGGCGTCCGTCCGAGAGCGGCGCGTCGGCGGGCGGCAAGGCCGCTTGCGACGGCTGTCGGACGGGGGGCGGGGGCGAAGTGCCTGTGGCCATGGAGAGGTCTGCCTTTCTTTGCGAAAACGCTTATGTTTCCTGGTACATCCAGGTGCGCAGGATCGCGACGGCTTCTTCAGGGTGCTTCTCGACGATTTCGCCGATCTTCTTAATCGAGGATGCGCGCACACGGCCTTCGACCTGGGCGATGTCGATCATCTGTTCGATCTCGCTGGGGCCTTCTTCGCCGGGCGACAGACCGCCGGGCAGCGCCAAACCGCCGGGCCCGCCCGACATCAGCTGGGCTTGCTGGGCTGCCTGTTCGGCGGCTGCACGATCCTGCTCGCGCTTTTCCTGCGAGGAGCGCAACACGTGGTTGATGATCGGGCGTGCGACCAGGAGGATCACGAGCAGGGCGACGATCGCCATCACGAGCACTTCGGCCAAGCGCAGCAGGTCGGCGCGCGTGAAGTCGAACAGGCCCGGCTCCTTGGTGTCGATCTCGATCTCCTCGGGCGCGTAGAAGCGCATATTGACGACTTCGAGCGTGTCGCCGCGGCGCTGGTCGAAGCCGATCGCCGAGCGTACGAGTGTCGTGAGGCGCTGCATTTCTTCGTCGGTGCGCGGCTGGTACTGCTTGTCGGCACCCGCAACCGTGCCGTCGACGAGGACGGCCACCGAGAGGCGGCGAATGACGCCGGACTCGCGCGTATGCTGGCGGATCGTCTTCGAGATTTCGAAATTGGTGGTTTCTTCCGAGCGGTTGCCGCGATTGGTAGTGCGCGGCCCGCCGCTGTCCTGGCCTGCGTCGGGCAGGTTGTTCTGCACCGTGACTTGTGCCGCCGCTTCGGCGGACTCGTTCGTCTCGGTCACGGTCTGGGTCGAGCGCACGACCTGGCCGTCGGGATCGAAGGATTCCTGGTTCGTGACGATACGGTCGAAATCGAGATCGACGGAAACTTCGGCGCGCACCTTGCCGGGCCCGATCGTGCGCTCGATGATGCCTTCGACCGTGCGCGCGAGGCGCTGTTCGTAGGCGCGGCGCAGTTCTTCGGCCGAGGAGTTCAGCGCCGACGGATCGTCGCTTTCGGCCTGGCCTTTGGCGAGCAGATTGCCGCGGTCATCCACGACCGAAACGCGCACCGGACGCATGCCGGGCACGGCCGCTGCAACCAGCGATTGGATCGCCTGGACCTGCTGGCGCGGCAGGCGATTGTTGGGATCGCGCATGCGCACGATGACCGACGCCGTCGGCTCTTGGCGCTCGCGGTTGAAAAGATCGCGGCGCGGGATCACAAGATGCACGCGCGCCGCCGCCAGGGGCTGCAAGGCGCTGATCGTGCGCGCCAATTCGCCTTCGAGCGCGCGCGCTTGATTCAGCTGTTGCATGAAATTCGTCTGGCCGAGCACGTCGCCCTTGTCGAAAATCTCGTAGCCGATCGAGCCGCCGCGCGGGATTCCAGCTTCCGCAAAGCTCAAGCGCAGCCGCAGCACGCGGTCTTCGGGCACGTTGATCGTCGCCCCGCCATTGGCGAGCGAATAGGGGATTTGCTGCTGCTCAAGGCGCGTCGTGATTTGGGCGGCGTCTTGGGGCGACAATTCGCTGTAGAGCAGCGCCATTGGCGGCTGCGACAGGCGGGTGGTGAAAAAGAAGAAAAAGCCGAGCAGGCCGACAGCCACGGCACCCAGCAGACCGAGGCGCAATGGCCCCAATTGGCGTAAAGTATCCATGAAACTATTCACCCAGACCTTCTCCGGGGCTAGGGCCCCAGTCCTCGAAAACAGCTCCGTTTTGATTCAAATCACGCCTCAATTTGCGTAATTTTATCCAAAACTTGAGATGCATCGTAGAGAAGATCGATGAATGAAGTGTTAACACCCGGCACTTTTTTCCCGGTACCCGGAAAAAAGTGCCGACCAGACGGGGTGTTTACGGCAATTATTCGAGTTGAATCTGAAGTTAGGCGGTTTCGCGATCCGCTTCAACCGCACGGTACTCTTGAAGTCGCGTCGCGCGCAAACCGCGCGGCCCGTGCCGGTCGATAAGCCTCTGCCAGGAAATGAATTCTTCGAGCGAGAGCGTGTAGGTGCGGCAGGCTTCGTCGAGCGTGATGTGGCCCTGGCGCACGGCCGAGACGACCGCCTGTTTGCGCCGCACGACCCAGCGCGTGGTTCCGGGCGGCGGCAGGTCCGGGAGGCTGCCGGGGAGGGTGGGATCGCGCGGGGCGTTGTTCTTGTGCATGGGATGCTGTTTCCTTGGGGCTTCAAAACGGCGTGGCGCGCGCCAGACAGTCGCGGCGGCACAAGACGAGCTGCGGTGCCGCTGCGCGTTGGGCCAGCGGATAGCGCAGACAGCGCCCGCAGCTTGCCGACCAAGCGCTGGCGGTTGGCGCTGCGATCGGCTCGAGCAATTGGGGTGCGCGGTTGCGGGAGAGGCGCTTGTCGTCGGCAAGCGCCCATTGTCCGTCGGTGTTTTTCGTCCAAGCGAACTCGAACCGCGCTTTGAGGCCGTCGCCGTCGAAGGCGGCAAGGCCGGTCGCGATTTTGCCGGGCGTTGCGACGTCTGCCGACGGCACCAAGGCTTGCCGCCAGGCGGGCTCGAGATGTGCGTCAGCAACCAGCACGATCGCGGCCAAGGGTGTGCGCTGCAAGGCGCGCGGTCGCCACGCCAGCAGATGCAGCTCGGCGTGCGGCGCCACGAATACCTGGATGAGACCCGGCGACGCCGAGAGCGCAGGTGCCGAAGCCGCGTTGGCGGCTTTCTGCGCGCTGCACGAAAGCAGATCGGCGAAGCCGAGTGCCGTCGCCGATGCCGTGCCGCGCACCAGCAGCACGGCGCGCGTGTCGCAAGCGCCGGGCGCGTGCGCGCTGTCCGCAGCGTAATCAACCATCAGTTCGACGCTGTGCCGTAGACGGTTGCCAGCTGCGAGAGCGGCAGTTTGGTACCGTTGACGGTGAGCATGACGGTGTTGCCGGTATAGTCGACCGCCGTGACCGTGCCGGAGATCTTCTTGTCGACGGTAAGGGCCGCACCTGCCGCGTTCTGCGCCGAAACTTCGACGCGATAGTCGCCGTCGGGCAGCTGCGCGCCGGTGTCCGAACGCCCGTTCCATTGGACGATTTGGCTGCCCGCGCCGGTGTCGCCTTCGAGGCGAGCGGCAAGCTTGTTGCTCGAGTCGTAGATGTTGATGAGCACGCGGCCGGCGGCTTGCGGCAGACTGTAGGTGACCTTGCCTTTGCCGTTGACCAGCCCCACGCGCTCGCCCGACATGTCGACCGACTTGCCGATATAGCCGACCGCATTGGCCGATTGGGTGCTGCTCTGCATCGCGATCAGCTTCTCGAGATTTTCGTTCTGCTTGATCGCCTGTTCGACCGACGAATACTGCACGAGCTGCGAGGTGAACTGCGTGGAATCCATTGGCGACAGCGGGTTCTGGTTCTGCAGCTGCGAGGTGAGCAGTTTCAAGAACGTGTCGTAATTGTTGCCGAACGTCGCCCGGCTCGCGGCGGCCGTACCCTTGGCAGCGGTGCTGCTGGTGCTGGTCGCACTCGAGGCGGTCTGGGCAGATGCGAGGGAGGTGGACATCGGATGTCTCCGTCAAAAGGCGCGAAGGAAATCAGGATCAGGCGTTGAGATCGATGCGGCCGGGGCCGGCGTCGCGGCGGGCGTAGGATCCGGCCGCGAGCGGGGCTGGCGCCTCGTTCGCGGCCGGGTCGTCGGCGCGGTTGCGTGCGAATTCTTCGCCAAGTTGACGGAAAGCCTGTGCGTTCTCGCGATTGTCGCCGCGCAAGGAGAAATTGAGACCGCCTGCGTCGGTGCTGAGGCCCGCTTCGCTCAAAGCCTGTTCGAGCTGGCGGCTGTCGCCTTTGAGAAGATCGAGCGTCATCTGCTTGTCGGCGGCGAAGGCGGCACGCAAGGTGCCATCGTTGCCGACTTCGATCTTCACGTCGATGCGGCCAAGCTCGGCCGGATTGAGGCGGATTGTGATCTGGTCGAGCCCGTCGGCCACGGCCTTGCGCACATGCACGGCGACCTGCTCGTGCGCCGGCGGCGCTGAGGGGCGGGCGGGGGCGCGTGTTTCGTCGGCCGCGCGCACGTCGCGCGACGGGTCGAGATGCTGGGCGAATTGCGCCGACCCTTCGGCGGTTTTGGCGGCAGGCTTCGCATCGCCGTCGTCAGCGGCAACGCTCTGGGCTTTGGGCGCGTTGGCATCGATCGCGCTCGCGGCTTCGGTGTCGGCGGCGGCCTGCACGGCAAGGGCTGTGGTCGGTGCGACCGGTGCAGTTGCCATCGCCGACGGGGCGATCGTCACGGTCCACGCGGTTTCTTTGGCTTTTGAATCGGCTTTGGCGGCGTCTTTTTCGGTTGCGGCGACGGCCGGCGTGGCCGAGAGATTGCGCAACATGAAATCGGCGTAGTCTTCGCCGGCATTCGCGTCGGCTGCGGTCTGTTGCTCGCTCAAGGTCGAAGTCGGCTTCGCGATTTCCTGGGCAACTGCCGCTGCGGCCGCCGTTTCGAGTTTTTGGGCGTCGCCCGTAACCGGTGCGTCGAGGATCGGGGCTGCTGCCGATGTTGCGACGGCAACTGTGCCGGACTTGGCGGCTTCTTGGGTTTCGAGTTGCGGGGCGACGACAACCGCAACGGCGATCGGTTGCAGCGTGTCGGTCGTTTGCGCAACCGTTTGTTCTGCGACGGGCAGCGCTGCGTCGGTCGCTGTCGGATCGGCGGCAACGAGGGCTGCAGCGGCGGCCGCTGCAGCATCGGCTGCCGCGCGGGCGGCCGCCTGGGCGTCGGCGTCCGCACCTGAATTGTCGGCGGCCGTGTCGGTCGCGTTGTTGGCGTCTTGTTTGGGTGCTTGTTCTTTGGCGCTGTCGGCGTCCGCAACTGAGCGTTTTGCCTCGGGTGCGGCCGGGCGTTCGGCCTTGTCGACGGCATGCGGTTTTTCGTCGCGCGCGGTACGCTCTTTGGGTGCCGGGCGGTCTTTGGCTTCCGCGCGCGCCGGTTTTTCGGCTGCGTCGTCGGACTCGGTTTTGCGCGTCTTGACGCTGGGGCCATTGGCGGGCTTCGCGTTCGCCGTGTTGCGTTCGACGCGCGGGCGTTCGTTGCGCGCGTCAAGCAGGCTCGAGAACCCATTGCTGCCCTGGTCGTTCGCACGGCGGGCATTCGCAGCAGCCGTCGGCTCTGAGCGGATCAGCTGATCGAGCGTGTTGACTTCCATGGGCGGCATTCCTCAAGCGAGTTGCGACCCACCCTCCTCAGCAAGTCGGAGGCCAACTGCCAAACCTTTGAAATAGCGAGGAAAGCGCTTCTATCGGCACCTGCGCGAAGTGCCTGGCGGCAGAAATCACCCGGCAGAAACTGCCTGTTGCCATGCGTTTTGGAGCGCCAGCGCAAGGCCCCTCGCATCGCCGAGCTTTGAGCGCGCCAGCTCGGCGCGCAGCGTTTGGCGGGCATTGCGCCGTTCGCTGGCGTCGCTGGCCAACGCAACCGCCTGGACGATATAGGCGGCTTTGCTATCGCACGCCCAGTGCGGGCGGCCGATGCGCGCAACGAACGCTGTCGCAACGCGGCCTGCCGGCGTGTTCCCGCGCAAGGCCACGACCGGCACGCCCATCGCCAGCGCTTCGCATGTCGTGGTCGTGCCGTTGTAGGGAAACGGGTCGAGGGCGATGTCGATCTGGCCGTAAAGGGCGAGATGGCCGCGCAGATCGTCGATGCGGCTGCGGCACAAGATGCGCGCAGGCTCGATGCCGTGGGCGGCAAAGGCGGCACGCGCGGCGGCAGCCGTTGCGTCGTCGGCCATCGCTTTGTTCTTGAGCAGGAGGGTTGCCTGCGGCACTGCGCGCAGGATCTGCGCCCATGTTTCAATGCAAGTCGGCGAATGTTTAGGCCAGTTGTTGAAAGAGCCGAAGACCGGCGGCGCGTTGTCGGGGCGCGGTTCGATGTCGGGCGCACCTGGCGGCAACGCATAGGCATGCGCACCCGTTTCGAGGCGCCAGGCGCGCTCGGGGCTCGACATGTCGCCGGGATCGAGGTCGCCATCGCTCAAGCGCCAATCGATCGTGCGCAGGCCCGTCGGCCCCGGATAGCCGAGCCAGCTCATCTGCACGCGCGCGGGGCGCAGGGCGAATACGGCGAGCCGGTTGCCGGCCGTGTGGCCCGCAAGATCGACGAGCACGTCGATGTCGCGTGCGCGGATCGCAGCCGCAAGAGCGTCGTCGTCCATCCCGACGGTTTTTGTCCAGCTTGCGAAATTGCTTTTGAGGCGCTGCGAAATCGCATCTTCCTGGGCAAGTTCGCTGAACGCATGCAACTCGAACTTCGACCGGTCGATCTGCGGCAGCACCGGCAGCAGGAACCACGCGACCGAGTGCGAGCGCAGATCGGGCGACACGAAACCGATGCGCAGCCGACCGTCGGCCCCCCTGGTTGCAGCGGGCGGGCGGGGCGGCAGTGTGGGCCAGGTTTGGTCGGCCCATTGGCGCGCGTGGGAAAGCAACGTCGTTTCGTCGAGATCGGCCAGGAAATTGCCCGCATAAAGCGCGTTGGTGCGCGCCATGTTGGTGCCGCAGGCAACCCATTGCGCGCGCGCTTCGCCGACCGCACCGCCATCGAACAAGGCGGCTGCCAAATTGATTTGGGCTGAACTATTGTCGGGTTCGGCCGCCAAGGCGGCTTGGCCGGCTGCGATCGCATCGGCAAGCGCACCTTGTTCGGCGAGCACCGCGCACAAATTGGCAAGCGTGGTCGCGTTCGCGGGTTCGAGGTCGCGGGCTTTGGCAAGCGCAGTGGCGGCACCGGCAAGATCGCCCTCGGCGCGGCGCGCATTGCCGAGATTGGCCCACAGCGGGCCCCAGGGCGGGGCCTCGCGCGCGGCAAGTTCGAGTACCGTGCGCGCTTGGGCGCTGTCGCCGGTATCGAGCAAGGCCGCACCAAGGCCGTTGCGCAAGCCGATATCGCCGGGGGCCAATTGCAGTGCAATGCGATAGGCGGGCAGGGCCTGGTTGGCGTCGCCGCTTGCGTGCAGGGCAAGTGCGAGCCCTGCCCAGGCTGTTGCGTCGTTGGCGTTGCGATCGACGCAGCCGCGAAACACCTCGGCCGCCGCCGCATAAGCGCCCAAGCGCAGACACAGTCGCGCGCGCTGGTCTTGCAAACCGGCGCTCAAGCTGGGATCGAGTGCGATGGATTTTTCAAGTGCCGCGAGGGCGGCATTGTCTTGCCCAAGTGCCGCGAGCACAGTTGCACGATTGGCATGGGCGGGCGCCATGTCCGGTTTGAGCGCCAAGGCGCGCTCGATCAGCGTCAACCCTTCGGCGTTTTGGCCCTGCTGATGGCGCAGCACGCCGAGCAGATGCAACGCGGCCGAATCGTTCGGATGTGCGTCGAGCCACGCTATATAGAGTGCGGCAGCTGCATCGAGATTGCCGCCGCGATGGTTGGCCAAGGCATGCTCAAGCGTCTGTTCGGACATTTACCCTCGCGCGCGTGGGATATTGAAACCATTAACGTCGTGCATCGCCCGAACGACTCGGGTTAAACTATTAGTAATGATTCGTACCGTATAGTCATCGTGAAGACGACATTCGGCGGCTTCTGCGGAGAGCAATAATGAGTGGGTACCAGGCTTATGGCCGCGCACAGAACATCGTCGAGAACCCGCGCTCGACGGAATATCGCCTGCTCGCGCAGGTCTGCGGTGCTTTGACGCGCGCGCGCGACAGCAAACGCGGCACGTCCGAGTTCATCGACGCTCTGCTTTGGAACAAGAAGGTGTGGGACGCTTTCATCATCGACCTGTCGAGCGACGGCAACCGTTTGCCGATCGAATTGCGCGCCCAGATCATCGGTATCGGCTTGTGGGTCGGGCGCGAAACCATCCAAGTGCTGGACGGTACGGGCGATATCGACGCGCTGCTGAACGTCAACAAGACGATCATGGAAGGCCTCGCACCGCAACCGACTCAAATGGCGGCTAAGCCCGCCACGCCGCCGCCGCCGGGTCGTCCGATGGGCGCTGGATTGTCCGTCTCAAGCTAATCGTTTTTGCCGCGTTTGCGGCCGGAGCCGCCCCGACCCTTTGGTCCGGGCGGCTTTTTTGTGCCCACCATTCCTTTTGCTTGGACCGGCAAAACCTGCCGGGTCGAAGCTGCCGAGACCGGCTCCAATGGGCCTGTTCTGCCGGGTCGAGTCGCAGACTGAATTGTTTTATTTCAACGATTTAAGCCGCATTTCGGCGCTGGCACGGCGGTTGCGAATGTTGTTGCGATCGCGAGGCCGAATGTTCGGCTTCGCTACCGGAGCAAAGCCGATGTCGCTATCCGCCGCCCTCAATTCTTCGCTGAGCTCGCTGCTTGCTTTGCAGCAGCAGACGCGTGTCGCGTCGGGCAACGTCGCCAATGCCCAGACGCCCGACTATACGCGCAAGAACGTCAATCTCACGACGCCGGCCACACAAGGCCTGCCCTCGGGCGTGTCGGTGCTGTCGATCACGCGCACCGTCAACACGGCCCTCCAGAACGACCTCATCGCCCGCACGGCCGAGCAGTCGGCCGAAGACGTGCGCGCCCGCTATATCGGTGACATCGGCGCACTTCTCGACGTCAAGAACGGCCAGCCCGCTATCACCCAGCAGCTGCAGACCTTCCAGCAGGCCTGGACCGATTTCGAAGCAAGCCCGGAAAATCCCAATCTTGCGCGCACGATTGCGACGCAGGGCCAGCAGGTGGCGACGTCGCTGAACCGCCTTGCGGCCGAGCCTTCGCGCATCGATTCGCGCATCGCCTCGGACATCAACACGGCGGTCGGCGAGCTCAACACGCTCGTGCGCAACGCCTACGCACTCAACACCCAGATCGTTACGCAAGCCTCGACCGGCCAGCCGGTCGGCGAGCTGCAGGACAAGATGGATACGATCATCCGTCAGATGTCGACCTATACGAAGGTGCAGATCCTGCCGACGGGCACGGGGGCGATCCAGATCCTGACCTCAGGCGGGCAGAGCCTCGTTTCCGCGGCCACACCGCCGGTCTTCAGCTTCGACTCGCTCAACAACCAGGTCCGCGTCACCAACGGCGCCAACACCACGAACGTGCAGGCGACCGCCTTCCAGTCCGGCCAGATCGACGCACTCCTGCGCATGCGCGCGGGCTACATCGATACGACCACGACGTCGCAGGCGATCATGATTTCGTCGGCGCCGACCGACGGCACGCTGCGCAAATTCGTGAACCAGATCGACACGATGGCCAACCAGCTCGCCAGCGTCGTCAACACCGCCTACAACAAGGCGAATTCCTTCGGCACCGAGCTTGCGGCGAACTTCTTCACCTTCTCGACGCTCGCCGATCCGCCGTCGGCGACGGTGGCGACCGACATCGTGCAAGGCAACGTCACCACGGGCTCGGCCGGCGGCAGCCTCACCGACACCAATACCGCGTTCGGCGCCTATGCGCCCACGCCCACGCTCTACCACCGCGTCACGATCGTGTCGGGCCAGGGTGCGGGCTCGTCGGCGATCATCACGGCAAGTGCGGGCAACACGATCACCGCTCCGGGCCTCGCCGCGACCGACGCGACCAGCATCTACCAGATCCAGTCGGTGACCGGTCCGCTTCTGAACGGCACGACGACGGCGACTTCGACAACGACCATCACCGACACGAACAATTCGTGGAACGCCAACCAGTTTGCGCCCACGGCCAGCGGCATCGTCTATCAGGTACGCATCACCTCGGGTTCGGGGGCAGGCCAGGTTGGGCGCATCGTCAGCAACACCGGCACGGACCTCACGGTCAATCCGCCGCTGTCGACCACGCCGGGCGTGGGCGCCACCTACGTGATCGAACCGGCGTTGCGCAACGTGCCCTCGGCCGCCTCGATGCTGCAGGTCAACCCCACGCTGGTCGGCGGCACGACGACCGTTTCCAAAGGTTCTGCCTCGGCGGTCAAGCAGGCGCTGTCGACCGGAACGGGGGCCGTGTTCGATCCTGTGCCGATCGCCGCCGCTTCGCTTGCCTCGCTCGGCAACAGCGGCATCATCCAAGGCCAGCTCACTACCGCAAACGTCTTCGCCTCGGTGATCTCCTACACCGCGCAGTCGATCGCCACGGTCGAGAAGGCCGTGTCCGACGCCGAGACACTGCGCCACCAGACGGACCAAAGCTACCGCAGCCAGGTCGGCGTTTCGGTCGATACCGAAATGTCGAATCTCATCGTGCTCCAGAACACGTACCAGGCGTCCGCACAGGTGTTGCAGACGGTCCGTACGATGTTCGACACGCTCATCAATCTGGGAAGGAACTAAGCCATGTCAGGCGGTCTCGGCGGCGTCACCAACTACGCGCAGCTGCTGGACATCCAGCGCTCGCTTTCCAACCAGAACCAGGAGCTCACGGGGCTCCAGAAGGAAATCACCGGCACGCGCCGCGACGGCTTCGTGGGCCTCGCGCGCGCCTCGCTTCTCGGCGAAGGCTTCGGCTCGGACACGGTGCGCGTCCAGCAGTTCCGCCAGACGACGGTGGAATCGACGATCTATATTCGCGCGATCGACTCGGCCGACTACCGGACGGACCTCTATTCGAAGTCGCTCGACGGCCTCAACTCGATCGCCAAGGACATCAAGGCCGAAATCATCAAGACGCAGAGCTTGGGCCCCGCCGCCTATTCGGCCCAGCTCAGAATCGTGACTGGCGCCTTGACGCGCATCCAGTCGATCCTCAACCAGACCGACGGACAGCGCTATCTGTTCGGCGGCTCGTCCTATAATACGCAGCCCGTGCAAGCGCTGAATTCGCTCGACCCGTCGCCGCCGACGGCGATGCCGGTTTACGCGACCTATACGGGCCAGCCCGGCGAAGGCCCGCCGCGCGACGTGGGCAACGTCTACGCCAATGCGGTCCAGACGAGTTCGACGCTGCCTGTATCCGCTATCTTCCGCAGCGACAGTGCCACGTCCCAGACCACGGACGTTGCACCCGGCTACATCACGCCTGCTTTGCGCGGCCAGCTCGTTAATACGTCCGGCGAATCGATCGCGAACAAGCCGAGCGTGTATATCGACGATCAGCTGAACATGCAGTACGGCATCACCGCTTCGGAAGCCGGCTTCCAGAACCTGATCAACGGCCTGCGCAACTACAAAATTGCGCTAGGCGAAGCGATCAACGCCAACGCGGCGGTCGTACCGCCCGCCCAGCCGCAGGACATCTCTGCGATCCCGGCGGCCGTACCCTTCCTTGCGCAGGCGACCGTGCAGGTCAATCGCGCACTGCTCGACATCTCCTCGCTCGAGGGCGTCAACGGCGGCAACCAAGCCCAGCTCAAGCAGATCCGCGCCAAGCACGAAAGCCTCGTCGACGCTTCCAAAGAAGGGGCGAGCACGATCGAGGCGGTCGACACGGGCGACGTTTCGACGCGCATCAAAGCGATCCAGACGTCGCTCGAAGCAAGCTACGTGACCACACGCCAGATCCTCGACCTCTCGCTCGTCAAATTCCTCCGGTAACCCAGCTCAATCATAAAAAATAGCGCCAGATAGAAGGAACCAAAGCCATGACAACCGTCACAATGAACTCCGCAATCAGCGGCCTGAACTCGTTTCAGACCCAGCTCAACTACATCTCCGACAACGTCGCGAACTCGCAGTCGATCGGCTTCAAGCGCATCGACGCGAATTTCTCGAGCTACGTGTCGAGTTCGAGCCAGCGTCTGTTCAACTCGGGCGGCGTCACGGTTCGTCCGTCCTTCATCAACGACAAGCAGGGCGCTCTCGTCCAAAGCGAGTCGAACACCTCGATCGCCATCTCGGGCTCGGGCTGGATGCCGGTGCAGGAAGGCACTTCCTCGTCGAGCGGCCTCACGGGCAACAACGAAACGCTCTACACGCGCCGCGGCGACTTCGCACTCGACGAAAACGCGTTCCTCAAGAACGGCGCCAACAAGTTCCTGTTCGCGCGCTCGGTTCCGGCCCCCACGGCTGCCGTGCCCAACCCGCAGCCCAACCAGGGCACTCTGGTGCCGGTGCGCATCGACCAGGCCGCTTTGCCGGCCCTGCAGACCGCGACGGCCTTCTATGCCGCGAACCTGCCCTCGAACGCGCCGGTAGGTACGGTCTACAACGGCGGCACCATTACCATGACGGATGCGACCGGTGCGGCCCGTGCCTTCTCGGTCACTTGGTACAATCGCGACGCGACGGGCGACCTGCCGGCCATCAACGCCAGCACCGCGACCGGTACGGCGACGATCCCGGCTCCGGGTGTGGCCACTGTGCCGCAATGGCGCGCGGTCATCACCGCACCCACGAGCTCTGCCAACGGCAACGAAAGCCTCGTGGTCGACTTCACCTTCGGCACGCAGGTCGGCATCGATGCGGGGCTGCCCACCGGTTTCACGATCCAGTCGACCGACAACACCACGCTCGACGCGACCACGACCGGCACGGACGGGCGCCTTGCTATCGTCTACAGCGCGCCGGGCCTCACGGCCACGCCGACGCAGACGATCAACCTCGAATTCGGCGCCCCCAACGCCGTCTCGACCACCGCTTCGGCGCTCACGCAGTCGGGCGGCCTCACGAGTTTCGGCGGGTCGTCGATCTCGCTGTCGCGCATCACGGCCGACGGCTATCCGTCGGGCAGCTACAACGGCGTGGGCATCGACAGTGCTGGCAATGTCTACTCGACCTACACCAACGGCCAGCGCCGCACCCAGTACCAGGTGGCGCTTGCGACGTTTAACAACGCCAACGGCCTCGTGCGCACGGACGGCGAAGCGTTCCGCGACGATCCGGCGGCGGGCTTCATCGGCCTCAACCAGTCGCTGCAAGGCGGTACCGGTTCGATCAACCCGAACTCGATCGAAAATTCGAACGTCGACATCGGCTCCGAGTTCACGAAGATGATCGTGGCCCAGCGTTCCTATTCGGCCAACGCCCGCCTCATCACCACGGCGGACGAAATGCTTCAGGAAGTCGTCAACCTCAAGCGCTGAGGTTCGGCGTTTCCTTCACTGGCTGGCAGACTTGCGGCCGTCGGCACCCAGCCGACGGCCTCTTTTTTATGGAGAAATGCGGTAGTGGTAGCCGTAGAGCGGGACAAATCCGAGGGCGGCGTAGAGCGCCATAGCCGGTGCATTGTCGGCGGCCACTTGCAAATAGGCCGTGTGCGCGCCGCGCGCAAAACCCCACGCCATGGCGTGCGCGACCGCGCGACGCGCGAAACCCTGGCGTCGCGCATGGGCCGCACTCAGCACCTCGAAGATGCCGACATAGCCCGCGTCGGCAACGGCCATGGCGAAAGCGGCCGGCCGGTTCGTGGCATCCGGGATCTGCACGAACTGCGCAGGCGGCACGATGCAGCGCAGCAGCGCCGCGAGTTTTGCCGCCGCACTCGGGGATGCTTCGGTCGCAGCAATGAAAGCGTCCAGCCAGCCCGCCCAGGGACTGTCGGCGTCGATGGCTTGCGGATCGCGCAAGTCGCTGCCGGGGCGTGCGACCATTACGAGGCTCGGATCGATCCGCGCATAGCCGCGTGCTTCAAGCGCACGGTCTATCCCGGAACCCGCAAGCGGGGTCAGGCGGAAAATCGGCGGCAGATCGTGGGCCCGATAATGCGCCTCGATGCGCGCGATCTGCAGATCGACGGGCTGCAAGGCCGGTTCGACCGCGTTGGCCGAATTGGCGCGCTTGGTGTAGCCATTGGCCGTGCGCAGCGCCCAGCCGTCTTGTTCCACTGTATCCAAAGCGGGCCATGCCGCGAAGGCGCGACGCTCGAGCGTGCGGATTGTTTCTTCCATGCCGCAAGCCTCGCTGGCGGGCTAGACTTGCGTCAAGCTGCAAACGATCTGCGTTGTGAGCCGTTGCGATGACTGCCGAAGCCGAACGCCATTTTGCCGAAGCTGCAAGCCTGATCGAGCGGCGCGATTTTGCCGGAGCCGTCGCCGCCTACGATCGTGCGATCGCGGCCGATCCGGCTTTGCCGGGGCCTTGGATCAACCGCGTTTCGGCCTTGTCGGCCGCAGGCGATGTGGCGGCTGCGTGGGCTGCCGCGCAAGAAACGGTGCAGCGGTTTGGCGATGTTGCGGCGGCCTATAGCGTTATGGGCGACATTGCCTTTGCAGGCGGCATGGCGGCGGCGGCGGAAGCAGCTTTTGCCAAGGCCGTGGCATTGGCGCCGGATGTTCCGAGCTTGCGCAACAATCTCGCCTTGGCGCTGCAAGGGCAGGGGCGCGTGGCGGAAGCGCGCGCGGTGTTTGCGCAAGCGCAACGTCTGGCGCCCGGCGATCGGCAACTCGCGTCGAACGCGTTGATGGCAAGCCAGTACGATCCGCCGACCGACAATCTGCGCGCCCAGGCGCAAGCGTGGCCAGGTGCGGACCAGGTCTGTCCGCGCCCCGCATTGGCGGCACAGATGGCGGGGCGGCGCTTGCGCATCGGTTACGTGTCGCCGGACTTTTGCAGTCATTCCTGCAGCTATTTCCTCGTGCCGCTATTGGCGGGCCACGACCGTGCGGCGGTCGAGCTTTTCGCCTATAGCGACGTCGCCAACCCCGACGGCGTTACGGCCGCCTTCCGCAATCTGGTGCCCAATTGGCGCGAAACCTACGGGCATGACGACGCGGCTTTTTGTGCCGCCGTGCAGCGCGACGGCATCGACGTGTTGGTCGATTGTGCGGGCCACACGCGCGGCAATCGCTTGGGCGCTTTTCTGCAGCGCCCGGCGCCGGTGCAACTCACTTGGCTCGGTTATCCAGACACGACCGGCTTATCGTGCTTCGATGCGCGTCTGGTCGATGCCGTCAGCGATCCGCCCGGCGACAGCGATGCCATGGCAAGCGAGCCGTTGGCGCGGCTCGAGGGCGGGTTCCTTGCCTATATGCCGCCGCCTTTTGCCCCGCCGGTTTCCCCGCCGCCAATCGCGGTACTTGGGCGTCCGACCTTCGGCTCGTTCAACAATCTGCCGAAAATCTCCGATACGTCGGTCGCCCTGTGGGCTGCCGTGCTGCGCGCCGTGCCCGACGCGCGGCTAGCCGTCAAAGCGCTGGGGCTCGCCGAAGCGTCGGCACAGGCACAGCTTGCGGCCCGCTTTGCCGATGCTGGGATCGACCCGGCGCGCATTGCCGCGATCCCGTTCGACCCGGCAGTGCAGAACCATATCGCACGCTACAGCGGCATCGATGTAGCCCTCGACACGACCCCCTACAACGGCACGACTACGACCTGCGAAGCGCTGTGGATGGGCGTGCCCGTCGTGACCTTGGCCGGGCGGCGCCATGCGGCGCGTGTTGGCGCCTCGCTGCTGTCTCAGATCGGGGCAGAGGACTGGATCGCGCAAGACGCCGACGCGTTCGTGCGCATTGCGGCAGGCCTTGCCCGCGATCCGCGCGCTTTGGCGTCGACTCGCCAGGATTTGCGCCGACGCATGCTGGCGTCGCCGCTTTGCGACGGGGTGCGTTTGGCGCGCCAAATCGAAGCCCTGTGCCTGGATATCCGGTCGCGCGTTGTAAGTCCTGCGCGAATGGTATAATCGCGTTATAGTTTGCCTGTTCTTCCAAGGATTCGTCATGCCGCTCGTTTTGCGTTTGAACCCCGGTGAAAAGATCATCATCAACGGGGTCGTTATCGAAAATACCGGGGGGCTTGCGATGTTTGCCGTGCGCAATCGCGGCAACATCCTGCGCCAAAAAGACATCCTGCAGCTCGAAGAGGCGGCAACGCCCGCCATGCGGGTTTATTACACACTCCAGTGCATCTATCTTTTCCCTGACGAAGCAAAGGTTTACACCGATGCTTGCATCCAATTTCTGAATGATTTCGAGGCTGCCGCCCCGACCTCCAAACCGATCATCGACACGCTGCGCCAGCGCATCGAAAAGGGCGAGCTTTACCCCGCCATGAAAGACGCCAAGCGCCTGATCAAGTTTGAATGGGAATTGCTCGGCAAGACCACCGAGCGTGCCCGCCAATTGTTGGCTGGCGGCGAGGGGGCAAAGGGCCGCAAGGCCGCCCCACAAATGGCCGACACGGTTAGCACCGACGAGTAGAGGCAAAAGAAAAATAATTTTATGGAAATTTTAGTAATTTCCAATTTATATTGATTTTTGGGGCGTTTTGTGCGATAAAAACTTGTGTTCCCCCTGCCGAGAACGGCGCTTAGGAGACGGAAAATGTCGGGATCTATTTCAAGCGGCTTGCCGGCCTTGGTTGCCTGGCGCCAGCTCGAAAAAAACGGCGATGCGCAGCAGGCGCGCTTTTCCAAGCAAGCGACTGTGCAGCAAAAAGTTGCGGCTGCCGAAGACGCCGTCAAAAAGGCCAAGACGGTCGACGAGCTGCTGAACAATCGGCGCTTCATGGAATTTGCGCTCTCGGCCTACGGGCTCGAAAGCGAAATCGACAAGAAGGGCTTGCTCGCCCGCGTCCTCAAATCCAATCTGCTCGACGACCAGTCGCTCGCCAATCGCATGAACGACGAACGCTATCGCGATATGGCCAAGGCGCTGCAGTTCCAGGCCCTCGGCGTCACCAACGTCAAAACGCCGGCCGTGTTCGAATCGCTGAAAGCGCGCTATCTCAAAAACGAGTTCGAAAAGGCGCAAGGCCAGCAGAGTCCGGGCCTGCGCGAGGCGCTGTATTTCCGCGAGAACATCAAGAACGCCAAGAACCCCTACGCGATCCTGGGCGACCGCACTTTGCGCGAAGTGGTGACCAAAACGCTCGATATCCCGCGCGAAGTGGCCATCCAGAGCGTGGAATCGCAAGCGGGCCTGCTTACGCGCAAGGTCGACATCACGAAATTCCAGGACAAGGCTTTCCTCGACAAATTCATCCAGCGCTATCTGAACAAGATCGATCAGGAAACCACGAAGAGCAGCGGCGCTAATTCGCTCTACAGCGGCTTGCTGCAGGGTGCTTCCAGCGGTTACGGCATCGACCTTACCGGTGTGCTCCAACTGCTGCAGGGCAGCCCGCGGCGCTAGCGTGCTTGGTTTCGGCTGGGGCGTGCTTTCGCCGCATAACAGTCGGCGTGGTATAGTTACCGACGAAGTTTGACCGATTCGCAAAGGATCAGTCGGCCCAAGGTCGACGCAAAAAGAAAAACGGAGCAGTACGTCATGTCGAGCGATGCATTCCAGACGGACCCGACCGACCAGGAGCGTTTGGCGGCCATGCGCGTGATCGCGGATGCGATGGAAGAAGGCATGCGCCAGGGCCTGCATCGCGATTCGCTGACCGTTGGCTGCTTCAGCGTGATCCTGCAGATGATGGTCGAACTCTACGGCCGCGATGCCGTACGCACGATGGTTGCGGGCATCGAGCCGCGCATCGTGGCGGGCGATTTCGGCTGACGCGCCAATCTTCTATTTGAGTTTTGCGGCGACCAGATAGCCGGGCTGGTCGTAACCGCCTTCGCGGCGAAACACTTCTTCGGCAAAAGTTTCGAGCATGAACCCGGCGCTCGCGAGCGCCTGTTCGGCATGGTCGCGCATATGCAGGTAGCGCCCCGAGGGGCCCACGCCCCAGCCTTGGGCTGCGCGCGCATCGCCCGGATCCATCGCCTCGAGCGTGAAGATGAGGCGCCCGTGCGGGCGCAAGCACGCGGCGGCTGCCGCGCACAAAGGGGCGAGGTCGCCGAAATAGACGAACACGTCGGCCGCGACGGCAAGGTCGTACTGGTCGGGATGGGCGTGCATGTCGGCCATCGCTTCGCCGACGCGCAGTTCTTCGTAGAGACCGCGCGCTTGGGCGCGCACGAGCATGGCCGGCGACAGATCGACGCCGTCCAGACGCCGTGCGTAGGGGCGCAGGTGCGGTGCGGCGAGGCCCGTGCCGCACCCGACATCGAGGACCGAAAGCTGTGCTGCCGGCGGCCCGTAGACTGCGGCAAGATAGGCGCCGATCGCCTGCGGTGCGCGATAGCCGAGATCGGCCAGCGTTTCCTCGAAGGCGGGGGCGAACATGTCGAACGCGTTGCGCAGATATTCGTCGCCGGCGCGGCTCGGCGCGTCGGTCTGGGTGAGGGCCGCGAACCAATGGCGCGCCATCGCATTGTCGGGATGGGCGCGGCGCCAGGCGCGCACGCGGGCTTCCGCGTCGCGCGCACCGGCCGCATCGCGGCGGGACAGCGCATAGAGCGCCGTGCCGTAGTTCGAATGGACCTGGATGCTGGCAGGGGCAAGTGCGAGTGCGCGTTCGTAGTGGCCGAGCGCGGCATCGAGATTGCCGCGCCGCTGTTCGAGGTTGCCGAGATTGTTAAGCGGATCGGGATTGGCGGGGTTGAGATCGCTTGCCGTGCGGTAGGCGGCGGCAGCTTCGTCGGTCCGTCCAAGCGCCGACAAAGCGGCCGCGCGCGCGGCATGCGCCATGGCCGAGCGCGCATTGATGCCGATCGCTTGGTCGGCTGCCGCAAGTGCGCCCGCCGCATCGCCGGCCGCAAGCCGCACGGCCGAAAGATTGGCGATCATTTCGGGATTGTTCGGCAGCAGGGCGATCGCTGCAGCGATGCGGGCCAATGCCGTTTCGTGGTCGCCGCGCGCCTGCGCGACGAGTCCGCTCAGATGCAGCGCATCGACGTTTTTCGGGGCAACCGCAAGGATCTCGCTGTAGCACGCGAGCGCGCCGTCGAGATCGCCTTGCTGATGGCGCAGAAATCCTGCCGACAGCTTAGCTTGCAGGCTGGCTGCATCGGGGAAGGGCATCACACGCTGCGCGCGGACGGCGCCGCGGGCCCACGCGTCATTCGGCCGTGGCGCCGCGCAAGCCGTCCATCACGTGGCGGTTGATGGCGATCAGCATGTCGAGATCGCCGTCCGGATGGTTGTTGATGATCATGTCGGAGTTCTTGTTGACGTAGGCGGCAAGGTTGATCAGCAGCACCTTGAGCTCCTTCGGCAACTTGTTCTTCTCGTCCGCGACGTCGGTCACAAAGGCATTCCAGACGTCGCGATTGTGGAAGATTGCGTCGCAGACTTGGCCAACCGATTGCGGATCGAGCTGGGTGACGATTGCCATCGCGTCGGTCAGCTTTTTGGTGACCAACGCGAGCAGGCGGTATTCGCGATCCCGTTCCGATTCGGCAGCGCTGATGGCCAAGGGGTTCGGATTTTGCACGGTGCCTCCTTCGAATCCGCGACTCGGCAATGCCGGATCGACGATTCGATTATTAACCTTTTCCGCGAGTTTTCGCAAAAGCAATCAAATGCTTGGCAGCGAAAATGCGCAATAAAGCCGCTCTAGAGAGCGGCTTTACTTTAGCGGAACAGGCCGAGGAGAACCGAGGGCTGCTGGTTGGCGATCGACAGCGACTGGATGGCGAGCTGCTGGCGAACCTGCAGCGCCTGCACCGAAGCCGAAGCCTTGCCGATGTCCGCGTCGACGATGGCGCCGAGACCGGTCGTCGTTGCGTCCACGATCGAGTTCACGAAACTCGACTGCAGCTGCAAGGTCCGGGTTTCGGCCGCGTTGGCGCCGAGCGAGGTGGCAACCGCCTGCTGGAAGGTCGAGAGGTTGTTGAGGCCGGCAGCCGCATCCGACGCCGAGGCGACGATGTTGGCGGTCGTGGCGAAGGTGTTGAAGGCCAAATCGACCGACGACTGCGACGTCATGGTCAACGACGTGCCGTTGGTGTCGGCAAGGAACGTCTTGTCCGTCGAAGCTGCCGACAGCAGGTTGGTGCCGTTGTAGTTCGCCTGGCTGATGAAGTTGGCGACCTGCGAGGTCATCGCGTTGAAGTCGGCCGTATAGATGGCGCGCTGGTTCGCGCTGATCGACCCGTCTGCGAGCTGCGTGATCTTGGCCTGCAGGTTGCCGATCAAGTTCGAGATGTTGGTGAGGGCCGCCTGCGTGACCGAGCCGAGGCCCACACCGTTGGCGAGCGAGGCCTGCACGGCCTGATAAGCCTGCAGGTTGCCGCGAATGCCTTGGGCCACCGAAAAGGTCGAAGCATCGTCGGCCGCATCGGCGACGCGATACCCAGTCTGCACCTGCTTGGAGGCGACGTTCAAATTTGCTTGCGTCGTACGCAGCGAGGCCAAAGCCACCATCGCGCCGACATTTGTATTGATTGAATTCGACATATTCATATCCTCGGTTTTTGGAGGGGCAATCCTAACGTTCTGCTAGGCTTCGTAGGTTGAGAGAAGTACGTGTCGTCGTGACTTGCTTTGCGAAACGGTCGAACCGCCTTGACCGCGACTCGAACCGATAGTGCCTAACCCGCTTAGTATGGGGTAGGTGGGCCTGTTTAGGCAAAAGCAGCCGTATGGCTGCTGCCTTAGCGGAACAGGCCGAGAAGAACCGAAGGCTGCTGGTTGGCGATCGACAGCGACTGGATGGCGAGCTGCTGGCGAACCTGCAGCGCCTGCACCGAAGCCGAAGCCTTGCCGATGTCCGCGTCGACGATGGCGCCGAGACCGGTCGTCGTTGCGTCCACGATCGAGTTCACGAAACTCGACTGCAGCTGCAAGGTCCGGGTTTCGGCCGCGTTGGCGCCGAGCGAGGTGGCAACCGCCTGCTGGAAGGTCGAGAGGTTGTTGAGGCCGGCAGCCGCATCCGACGCCGAGGCGACGATGTTGGCGGTCGTGGCGAAGGTGTTGAAGGCCAAATCGACCGACGACTGCGACGTCATGGTCAACGACGTGCCGTTGGTGTCGGCAAGGAACGTCTTGTCCGTCGAAGCTGCCGACAGCAGGTTGGTGCCGTTGTAGTTCGCCTGGCTGATGAAGTTGGCGACCTGCGAGGTCATCGCGTTGAAGTCGGCCGTATAGATGGCGCGCTGGTTCGCGCTGATCGACCCGTCTGCGAGCTGCGTGATCTTGGCCTGCAGGTTGCCGATCAAGTTCGAGATGTTGGTGAGGGCCGCCTGCGTGACCGAGCCGAGGCCCACACCGTTGGCGAGCGAGGCCTGCACGGCCTGATAAGCCTGCAGGTTGCCGCGAATGCCTTGGGCCACCGAAAAGGTCGAAGCATCGTCGGCCGCATCGGCGACGCGATACCCAGTCTGCACCTGCTTGGAGGCGACGTTCAAATTTGCTTGCGTCGTACGCAGCGAGGCCAAAGCCACCATCGCGCCGACATTTGTATTAATCGAATTAGACATAGCCTAACCCCTTCCTTTCTAGGGCCAAACTTAGCATTCTGCCAAGGTTGCAAACTGTCCGTCGTACTATTCGTCAGGGCAATATCCGCGCCCGCATTAACAATATGATGCCTTGTCGGTAAAATGACAAGAAAAAAATGAATGCATTTCGCACAAAAGCGCATAAAAATTTACGGACTTAGTTGGCAAACGCAAATGGGAGTGCTAAGCCCTCAATTTATCAGGGTAACAGACGTTTACGTTTGCAGTGATCCTTCGAATGACGAATCTCATATATAAGAGAATGTAATCTTTGTTTCTACGCCGCCAAAGACCGAAACACGCTAGCTTTGCCCAGCGACGGCAAGGCCGACGATTCGAGAAACAAGCCGCAAATGAGTGATCTTACAGCGATCTTTCGGCGCGCGATGGCCCATCACCAAGCGGGTGAATGGGTGCCGGCTGCACAAGCCTATGGCGAATTAATTGCAGGAGGTATTGAAGTACCTCTCGTCTATATGTCGCTCGGTGCTGTCGAGCTTGCGCTCGAGCGCTATGAAGCGGCCGCCGCCAATCTGCGCAAAGCCGTGCGCCTCGATCCAGCCAACGCCGAAGCGTATGCAAATCTTGGCCACGCGCTCGCCAAGCTCGCCGATTGGCGCGTTGCTGCCGACGCCTACGGCCAAGCCGCACGGCTTGCGCCGAATTTCGGCGACGCGCTGATTGAGCAGGGCGTCTGCCTTGAAGCCTTGCAGGACTACGCTGCAGCCGAGGCTTGTTTTGTGCGTGCCTGTGCAGCGACGCCGAATTCGGCGCGTGCGCACGCGCTGCTGGCGCGCGCGCGCCATCGCCGCCGCGCCCTCGATCCGGCGATCGAAAGCTACAGGGCCGCCCTTGCCGCAACGCCGGATGCGGCCGACCTCTGGAACAATCTGGGTGCGGCCTTGCACGAGAAGGCCGATCTCGACGCGGCTGAAGCGGCGTTTGGCCGGGCCATCGCACTCGATCCGCAGCTTGCCCTTGCGCACGCCAATCTCGGCGCCTTACTGCTCGACCGCGACGCACGCGGGCAAGCCAAAGCCGCCTACGCGACCGCGCTTGCGCTCGCCCCCGGCAATGTCGGCGCGCGCCTTGGCGTCTGTTTTGCCGAACTGCCGATCCTCTACGAAACGGCGGCCGAAATCGATGCGGCACGATCCGCCTATGCGCGCGCCCTCGACGAGACGGTTGCCGCCCTCGATCTCGACGCCCCCGGCATTGCCGCCGACGTGGCGGCGGCCGTCGGCTTGCAGCAGCCGTTCTTTCTGCCCTACCAGGCGCGCAACGATGTCGATCTGCAGCGTCGCTACGGCGCCTTCGTTGCCGCCGCGATGGCGCGCACCTATCCCCAATGGTCGCGGAAACTGGCGGCACCGCCGCGCGAACCTGACGGGCGTTTGCGCATCGGGTTCGTCACCGGTTATTTTCGCCAGCATTCGATCTGGAAATTGTTTCGCGGCTGGATCGAGAATCTCGACCGCACGCGTTTTGTCGTGACCGGCTACATGACTGCAATGGCCGACGATGCGCAAACGCGCCAAGCGCGCGCGGCGTGCGACGTTTTCGTCGAAGGCCTGCCGGGCTTCGAAGCACTTGCCGCGCGCATCTTCGCCGACCGGCCGCATGCGTTGATCTACCCCGAGATCGGCATGGATCCGATCTCGCACAAGCTCGCGACACTGCGGCTTGCCCCCGTGCAATGCACAAGCTGGGGCCATCCGGAGACTTCGGGCTTGCCGACGATCGATTGGTTCTTGACGAGCGATCTTATGGAGCCGCCCGTCGAAGCCGCGCGCTATACCGAGCGCGTGCTGCGCCTGCCGGGCCTGTCGATCGACTATGCGCCGCCCGCCGTCGAGCCTGCACACATCGATGCCGCGAAATACGGGCTGCGTGCGGGGGCCATGCGTTTCCTGTGCTGCCAGTCGATTTTCAAATATCTGCCACAGGACGATGATGTGCTGGCGCGCATCGCGGCTTCAGTGCCCGACAGCCAGTTCGTGTTTCTGGGTCACCCGACGGCCCCGCAACTTACGCAGCGTTTCCAAGCAAGGCTCGCCAAAGCATTTTCTGCGCGCGGGGCATCGGCCGATTACCAGATCGCGATGTTGCCGCCGCTCGATCTTGCGCATTATGCGGGCCTCAATCGCGTCTGCGATCTGTTTTTGGATTCGCTGCGTTGGTCGGGCGGCAACACCGCACTTGAGGCGATCGCACAAGGTCTGCCGGTGCTGACCTGTCCCGGCGATTTGATGCGCGGCCGGCACAGTGCCGCGATCCTGACAATGGCGGGCTTGGACGAAGGCATTGCCGCAAACCCCGACGATTATGTCGCCAAGGCGGTTGCGTTCGCAGCCGACCGTGCGGCCCTTGCGGCATATAAGGCGCGCACGGTCGAACGACAGCATTTGCTGTGGCGCGATGCGCGCACGACTGCTTCCCTCGGCGACTTTCTTGCGCGCGAAGGTGCGCCATGAGCACGGCGCATTACGACCAAGCCGCTAAAGCAATGGCGGCCGGCAATCTTGAAATGGCCGAAGCCCTGTTCGCAGCCCAGCTCGCCGCCGATCCGATGCATCTGCCGAGCCTCGTCGATGGCGGGGTAGCAAGCTTCGTGCTCGGCAAGCCCGAGCGGGCGGTCGCGATGTTCGAAGCCGCCTTGCGCCAGATCCCCGACAATCTCGCCGTTGTCACCAACCTCGCGCGTGCGTTGATGGCGGCGGGGCGCAACGTTGCGGCCGAAGGCGTGTGGCGCAGCTTGCTGGCGCGCGCCCCTCGCGACTTCAACGCGCAGTACGAACTTGCCAAGACTCTGCTTGTGCAGGCGCGCCACGACGAAGCGCTCGCGGGCTTCGAGGCCGCCCTTGCGTTGGCCGAGGGGCCGTTGCGCATGCAATGCTGGCGCGGCTACCTCAACACGCTCAATTATTTCGACACGATCTCGCCGACGCGCGTGCGCGACGAGAACCGGCGCTTTGCCGCTGCCTATGCGCCGCTCGAAAAGCCGCAGCCCTTCGCCAACGCGCGCGATCCTGCGCGGCGCCTGCGCATCGGCTATGTCACGTCCGATCTCTATTCGCATTCGGTGGCGCGCAGCATGCTGGGCTTGTTCGCGCATCGCAACGCTGCGGATTTCGAAATCTTCGTCTATGCCGAGATCGACCGGCCCGACGCGGTCACGCAGCGCTTCCAAGCGGCCTCGGACCATTGGATTTCGACGCGGGGGGCAAGCGACGCCGAAGTCGCCGCACGCATCCGCGCCGACGGCATCGACATTCTGGCGTTGATCGCAGGCCATTTCGACAAGAACCGCATCGGCGTGCTGCTGCAGCGGGCTGCCCCCCTGCAGATCTCGATCGGCGACGTCGCCACGCACGGGACGACGGCCATCGACGCCGCGATCTTCGATCCGACGATGCTGGCGGGCAGGGGCGATCTGTTCGACGAGCGGCCCTTGCGCCTGCGTTTCGACTATGTGCATCCGCCGATCACCGACGCTCCGCCGGTGGCTGCACCGCCGAGCTCGCGCAACGGCTATGTCACGTTCGGCTCGGCCAACAACCCGGCCAAAATGTCCGGCCGCACGTTTGATCTGTGGGCGGCGGCCTTGCATGCCGTGCCGAATTCGCGCCTCGTGCTCAAATTCATGCGCGCCTTCGGCGAGCCTGCGATGCGCGATCTGTTCGCGTCGCGCTTTGCCGCACGCGGCATCGATGCCGATCGCATCGGCTTTGTGGTCGATGCGCTTGACCGCAACGCGCATCTCGCCTTCTACGCCGATATCGACATCGCCTTGGATACGTTCCCCTTCACGGGCTCGACGACGACGTTCGAGGCTTTGTGGATGGGCGTGCCCGTGCTCACGCGCACGGGCAGCACCGTGCTGCAGCGATGGACGAGTGCGATGCTCGCGCGCGCAGGCTTTCCGCAATGGTGCGCTTCCAACGATGCGGCGTTCGGCACGCTGGCGCGCGATCTTGCGGCGGCGGCGCCCTCGCAGGATCGTACGGCTGTGCGCGCGGCCGTCGCCAAATCCGCCTTGTGCAATCTTGCGGGCCAGGCGCGTGGCTACGAGCGGCTCTACCGCGCGATGTGGCGGCGTTGGTGCGCTAGGGCCGCGCTTTGATGAAGCGGGCAGGCGTGCCGCCCCAGACTTCGTAGGGCGGGATCTCGCCCGCGACCACGGCACCCGCCGCGATCACGGCCCCGCGTCCAATATGCGTCCCGTCGAGGATCACGGCGTTGGAGCCGATCCACACATCGTCCTCGATCGTAACGCCACCTTTGGAGGGGGCGAAGCCCTGATGGCGGATTTCGATGTCGCGTCGCGCCGTCGCATGGTTGGTCGGAACGACCGATACGCCCGGTGCCAGCAGCACGTAAGCGCCCATCTTGATGCCGTTGCCCGAATAGAGCGTGCAGTGCGGGTTGATGTGGCAGCCCGGCCCGATCTCGACGTCGCCATTGCCGCCGACAGCACGGATCACGACGAAATCGTAGATGTAGGTGCCCGCACCGATCTTGATGCGGGTACCCCGCGTCGAGCCGTGGATGCGCGCGTCGAGCGAGACGACCGCACTCGGATCGATCTCGATCATCCTTTCGCGATCGTCGGCGTCACGCCGAAGCGCCCGTAGAGGAAGCGCATCAGCTCTTCGGTCTGCTGCGCGTTGGGAACGTCGAGCCAGTTGTAGCCGTCGTAGCCGCGCTTGGGTCCACTCTCGAGATGCAGCGACGCGTCGTAGCGTTTGACGAGCGCTTCGGCTTTGGCAAGTGCCGCGTCCCAGGCGCGCGTGGAAACCGCCGCCCAATGCCAGCGCATCCAGTCGGCCATCCATTCGACCGCGCTGTGGTCGAACAGCACAGGCCCGCCTTTGTCGAGCTCTGCCTTGTGCAGGTCGAGCAGATCGAGGCGCAAGGCGGTCTGCAGATCGCGCGGCACTTCGTAGAGCGTTTGGAAGCCGCGCGCCTGCACGAGGCCGCGCGCCGGGTCGGCGACGATGCGCGCACCTTTGGCATTCGCGGCGGCGAACGCGGCACGGTCGATCAGGGGCGAGGCGGAGATTGCGCGGATCATGCCGGGCCTCCTTTCACGCGACGCAGGAATCCGTCTGGGGACAGCGACATCAGATATTTCTCCGGCAAACGGCGGTCGATTTCGAATTCGTCGGTCTCGGCCATGAATTGGCGCATGGCGGCCAAGGGGCCTTCGTTGGGCACCGGATGGAAGCCCATCAGATCGTTGAGCGTGTCTTCGACGACGTAGTAGCCGCCCTTGCGCACGAAGCGCGAATAGAGGCGCAGCTCCTTCAGCACGTGCTCCTTCTCGTGGTCGCTGTCGGCGATCACGAGCACGTTCTTGCCGGCCACGCGCCGCGCGACCTCGTCGAGGATCGCAGTACTGCCGCTGTCGCCTTCGAGATAGGTGATGCGCCCGCCTTCTTTGGGCTGGTGCTTGAGGTTTTTGAGCGAGATGTCGATGCCAAGCACCTCGCCGTGGCCGATGAGCTCGAGCACATGCGCGAAGAACACCGACGCACCGCCGAACATGATGCCGAGTTCGAGGACGATGTCGGGCTTGGTGCGCCAGATCAGCTCCTGGTAGGCCCAGCAATCGGACGGCGATTTGATGATGTGGTGGCCGAGCCAAGTCTGCTGCATCTCGGGCAGGCCGTATTTGTAGGCCTGGTGGATGTAGTAGTAGTGGTAGCGCAGATATTCGCGCAAGGTCATGTCGGCCGTGCGCTCGATGTTGGTGTGCGACGCGTAGAGCGATGCGATCGCCTTGATGTGCGGATTGGCGTAGAGCAGCTTCGGCGCCACGTTTTCCTTGGCGCAGAACTCCGCGCGCGCGGCGTGGTCGTCGTGGCGCTGGTCTTTGGCCAGAAAGGCGATGTAGGCCTTGGCGATCGCGGTGTCGGTCGCGGCGGATGGATCGAACTTCATGTCTTCAGGACTCCTTTGACGCCGCAAGAGCACGCAGCATGTCGCACAAAAACGCGTCGAGATCGCCCGCTTTCGCGCCGTCGCGCGCCACGAAGCGAAGCGGCAAGGGCAGGGCGGCGCCCGGCGTGGGCGCCGGAATGTCGAGGGCGACATCGGCCCCCAGCGTGCGCTTGGTCGCTTCCGCCACACGGGCAGCGAAGTCGCGCATGCTGAGCGTATCGTTTCCCGCCACATTGGCGACGTCAAGCGTGCGATGCGGCCGTGCGACCGCCTGCGACGCGGCATCGGCCACGCCTGCGGCTGGCACAAAATTGCGCATTTGCAGGCCGGAGGATTTGAGCACGATGCGCCCGTCGCGCACGGCTTCCTGCGGGAAGCCGTAGGGTGTCAGCGCCCAGCGCGCAAAATGCGCAAGATCGCCCGGCATGCCGTAGACGTTGCTGGGGCGCAAGACGCTGCCCGGAATGCCGGAGCGGCGCAGGATCTGCTCGCTTGCATAGTGGAGCAGCGCATAGTCGCTGCGCGGATCTGGCGGGGTGGCCTCGTCGATGGTGCCTTCCATCGTGCCGTAGACATGGGCACTGGACACATAGACCACGCGCCCGATGCCGGCAGCCGCTGCGCGCTCGAGCACTTTGTGCCAGCCGGTTGCGGCATGCGCCCAGGCTTTGTCGGTGCGCGCGCTTTCTTCCGTAATGCCCCCCGCATGCACGAGCGCTTGCGCCCCGCCGAGATTGAGGGCGGCGCATTTTGCGGGGTCCGTGAGGTCGCAAATATCGCGGCCGAGTGTCCGCACGCGATGGCCCTCGCTTTCGAGGCGTGCCCGAATGGCCCGTCCGATCACGCCGCCCGCACCGATGAGGGCGATCGCTACCATGCAATGCCTGCCACGAACGGCGTTTGGAACTGCGCGAAGGGTGCGTGGCTTTGGTCGCGCGCACTCGTGAACGGGGCGGGCGTGGGCCATGGAATGCCGAAGGCCGGATCGTTCCAGGGCAGGCCCGTCTCGGCTTCGGGCGCGTAGCGCGCGTCGACCTTGTAGGCGAACAGCGTGTCGGGCTCGAGCGTGCAGAAACCGTGCGCAAAGCCCTTCGGGATCACGAGCCAGCGCGGCTGTGTCGCCGTCAGCACATGCGCGTCCCATGTTCCGTAGGTTGGCGAGCCTTCGCGCAGATCGACGAAGGCGTCGTAGACGCTGCCCGCAAGGCAGCGCACAAGTTTAGTTTCGGCGAAAGGCGGCTTCTGGAAATGCAGGCCGCGCAAGGTACCCTTGGCGTGCGTGAAGGATTCGTTTTCCTGTGCGAAGGACGCGGGCAGGCCGTGCGCCGCGAAGATCTCGGCGTCGAACGTGCGCCCGAAATAGCCGCGCTCGTCGCGGCGCTGCGTGAGCTCGATCTCGAAACAGCCCGACAGTTTCAGCGGGCGGATATTCATGGCGGCTTGACGATGATCCCTTGCCCCGTCGGCAGGCCGAGGATCGGCACGTTGCGCTCGGCCGCGAACGCGTCGAACGCCTGCTTCTGGTTGACGTGATGCATCCAATTGTAGTCGTCGAGCAAGATCACGCCGCCGGGTGCGAGCAGTGGCCAGAAATGCGTGGCGGCCGCGATCTCGGGCAGGGTCATGTTCATGTCGATCGACAGATACGCCACGCGCGCGGTCTGCACCTCGGCGAGCGTGTCCGGAATGCGGCCGGGCACGATGCGCACATTGGGATAGCCGGCGAATTTGGCGCGCACGCCCGTGAGCGTGTCTTTGCCGCGATAGCCGCTGTTGTACTGCGCAAGACCGATCGTCTTTTCGCTGTCGCTGAGCTGGTCTTCGGGCATGCCGTCGAACGTGTCGAGCAGCCACATCGTGCGTTCGGGACGGGCTTCGAAGCCCGTCCAGCGCGCGACCGTGCCCGAGAGAATGCCGGTATTGACGCCGCATTCGACGAAATCGCCCGCTACGCGCAGCGCTTGTTCGGCCGCCCAGATCGCGATCCAGGCGCGCCATTCGATATGCAGATTGAGGCGCGCAGCCGTGCCAACCATCATGCCGAAATCGTAAGCGGCAAGGAACCGCGGGTCGCGCAGGAACCCGCTATTGTGCATGGTGGCAAGGCCGTCGCTTTGGTATTGCGGGCCGCTGGCGGCAGACACTTGCAGTTCCTCCGGCAGAATCGGATGATGGCAAGGGTGCGCCGCGCACGCGGGCAAATCAAGCGGGCAAATCAAGCCGGAAAGGGGAACGATGCCGGACGAAATCGTCCTTCTGACCGGCGAGCGCGAGGCGCCGTATCTGACCCAGCATTTGCAGGTCCAGGCACCGGCCCTCGCGATCCGCCATGTCGCGACGCGCGAAGCGCTCGACGCGGCCTTTGCCGTCCCGCGTCGGCGCCGCCGTCTGATTGCATTCACGACGAATATCGTGGTGCCCGGCCGCTACATCGCCGCGTGCGATCTGGGTGCTTACAATTTCCACCCCGGCCCGCCAACCTATCCGGGCGTCTATCCCGAAAGCTTTGCGGTGTGGGAGGGGGCGAAGCACTTCGGTGCGACCGCGCATGCGATGGTGCGCCAAGTCGATGCGGGCCCCATCGTGCGCACCGAATGGTTCGACGTGCAGCCGGGTTGGGGCCGCATGCATGTGGCAACGCTCGCCTTCCAGGCGCTTGTGCGCATCTTTGCGTCGCTTGCACCGCATCTGGCGGCGCAGGATACGGAGCTGCCGCCGACGGGCGAAAGCTGGTCGGGGCCGACGCGCTTTCGTAAGGATTTCGAGGCGATGTGCCAGATCCCGGCCGACATCGCCCCGGCCGACTATGCCAAGCGCTATCGTGCTTTCGGCGAGGGGCCGTTCCAGGATCTCTATGTGCTGATGCACGGCCACCGCTACAAGATCGTCAATCCGTGGACGGATGCCGATCTAACACGCGAGATGGGGCAAGCCCCGCCGGCGTAATGCCTTCGTCTATTTTTCGCGGAAGGCTTTTTCGAACGATGCCGTGAACGGGCGAATCAGATACGAAAGCGCCGTGCGCGCCGTGGTCGGGATCATCACGTTGGCGTTCATGCCCGGGGCAAGCCGCAGCTCGTCTTTGACCTCGGCAAGGTTCTCGGGCGGGATCGTGACGATGCCGCGAAAATAGGGCATGCCCCCGCGCGGATCGCTGATGCGGTCGGCCGAAATCTGGGTCAGCGTGCCGTAGATGATGGGGGCGGTGCGCTGCTTCAGCGCCGCAAAGCTGACCTCGACCGTCATGCCGGGCGTCACTTCGGTGATGTCGTCGACGCCGATCGCGGCTTCGAGCACCAGCTGTTCCTTGTCGGGCACGATGTCCATGATGCGCTCGCCGCGGGCGATGACGCCGCCGACGGTGAAGGCCGTGAGGCCGACGATGAAGCCGGACTCAGGCGCCCGGATTTCGGCGCGCTGCAGATTGTCGAGGGCCGAGCTCAAGCGTGGCGCCATGTCGAGGAGTTTGCCTTGCGTGTCGCGAAGTTCGGCCGCGACCGTCGAAAAGCGCTCGTTGCGCAGCTGGATCGCCTGCAGTTCGGACTCGGCGATCTGCTGGCGCAGGCGCGCGATCGTAGCGTCGATGTCGCCGGCCTGGCCTTCGAGGGCGGAGGCGTTGCGCTCGAGCTGGCGCACGCGCACCAAGGTCGCGTGGCCCTTTTCGAACAGTTCCTTGGCCGCGACGAGTTCTTCGCGGATCAAGCGCAGCTGCTCCACCTGCGAGCGCAGCTGGGCTTCCGAGCCGCGAATCTGCTGCTGGAGCTGCGTGGATTTTTGGCGCAGCAGCGAAACCTGGCCGCGCAAGGCGGTAAGGCGGGTCGAAAACTGCAGCTCTTCGGACGCGAGCAGAGTGCGGATGGCTGGATCGTCGCGCCGATCAAGGAGCGTGCGCGGGAAGGTGATGCGCTCAAGATCGTTCTGCTCGGCGACGAGGCGCGCTTCCTGGGCCTGGAGTGCATCGAACTGCTTGGTCATCAGCGTGACGACGGCTTGGGCCTGGGTCGTGTCGAGCACGATCAGCACCTGGTCGCGTTCCACACGGTCGCCTTCGGCAATCCGGATCTCTGCGACGATGCCGCCGTCGAGATGCTGCACGGATTTGCGGTTGCCCTCCACGCGCACTACCGCGGGGGCGAGAACGGCGCCGTTGAGCGGGGCCACATAGGCCCAGCCGCCGAGGCCGCCGAAAAACAGCGCGATGATCGCGATGCCCGTAATGAACGGGGCGGCGATCGATTCCGCTTTCAGCAAAGCGGGATCGGTCGAAACGAGGGCACTCTGTGCGGCGGCGGCCATGTCGGTTTCCTCAGACTTTGCGCAGCTGCGGCTGCTGCGGGGCGGCACCCGCGGCAACCTGCTGCTTGCGGCCGAGCACTTCGGCTTGCGTGCCGAACGCGTCGATCATGCCGTCGCGCAGCACCAGCAGCTTGTCGACCGCATTCATGGCGACCGAGCGGTGCGATACGACGATGGTGGTGATTTTGGCGGCTTTGAGAGCGGCGAGTGCGGATGTCAGCGCCTGGTCGCCTTCCATGTCGAGATTGGAATTGGGTTCGTCGAGCACCACAAGGGCAGGGTTCCCGAACACGGCGCGCGCCAGAGCAATGCGCTGGCGCTGGCCGCCCGAGAGGAATGCGCCGCTTTCGCCGATCTGGGTGTTGTAGCCGTCGGGCAGGCGCAGGATGAAATCGTGCGCACCGGCAAGCTTGGCGGCCGCCACGACTTCGTCGTCGCCGACGTTTTTGAAGCGCGCGATGTTCTCGGCGATGTTGCCCGAGAACAGCTCGATATCCTGCGGCAGGTAGCCCACGTAATTGCCGAACGTCTCGCGGTTCCATTGCTGGATGTCGGCACCGTCAAGGCGCACGAAGCCTTGCGAGGGCTTGATGGCGCCGACGATGGCGCGCGACAGCGTCGATTTGCCGGCCGCACTGGGGCCGAAAATGCCGATCTGCTCGCCGGGTTGCACGGTGAAGGAAATGCCGCGCAGCACGGCTTTGGGATTGCCGCGCACGAAATAGACGAGCTGCTCTACCGAAACCTTGCCCGACGGGCGCGGCAGTTCGATGTGCTTGGGCGCTTCCGGGAAACCCACCAGCAGATCGCGCATGCGCGTGTAGGATTCGCGCACCATGATCGTCGAGCGCCAGCTCGACACCGCCTGCTCGAGCGGGGCGAGGGCGCGGCCGAGCAGGATCGAGGCCGCGAAGATCGCACCGGCACTCAAATTGCGCTCGATGACGAGATAGGCGCCCACGCCAAGAATGACCGACTGCATGGCCATGCGAAGGAACTTGATGATCGAGGCCATGATCGCGTTGCGGTCGCTGGCGACGTTCTGGTCGTCGATATGCGCGGTGCGGTCCTTGCGCCAGCGCCCGAGAATGGCGCCGATCATGCCCATCGAATGCACGACTTCGGCGTTGCGCAGGCCCGCTTCGACGAAGCGATAGCCGTTTGCGGCCGCCGCATTCGAGCGCTCCAGCGGGGCACGAATCAGCCATTCGTTGATCAGCGCCAGCACGAACAGAATGACCGAGAACACCACACACATGATCCCGAGCACGGGATGCAGCACGTAGGCAAAGGCGATGTAGACCGGCGTCCACGGCAGATCGAGCATCGTGAGAATGCCGCCGCCGCACGCATATTGGCGGAAATTGTCGAGATCGCGCAGCTCAGGTCCGGCCGTGCGCCCGTGCACGAGCGCGCGCGCATTCATGGCCGCAATGATGCGCCCGGCGAGCAGCCGGTCCATGCGCGCACCGGCGCGGGTCAAAACCTGCGAGCGGGCAAAATCGAGGGCGGAGAGGGCGATCAGCGCGATCATCACGCCGATCGTGAGCATGACCAGCGTGGGCACGCTCGAGCTGTGCAGTGCACCATCATACACATGGATCATGTAAATCGTCGGAGCCAGCGCCAACAGGTTGATGGCAAAGCTGAAAACGAGCGCCAGCACGAAATAGGGCGCACACGCGGCGAGGGCCGAACGAAGGGCGTTGGCGTTGGTTTTGTCATTCATGATCGAAACAATCTACTCGATTTATGAAAAATACGCGAGAGAACGGACCATGAAAACGGCCCGCCCAAAAATGACGGTGGTGGTGCGAAGTGCGGCGAAAAGAGAACCGCCCCCTCTTTTGCAAGAGGGGGCGGGTTCGAGCGTCGTTAGGTCGTGAAGAAGAGGAAGTCGCTCGCGGTCAGGCTCGAGATGTTGACGCCTGTGACCGTGACCGTATTGCCGGTGCCGAAGTTGATCACCGATCCGGTTGCGGCCGCCTGCACGCTGGCAAGGTCGGTGAAGGTTGCAAAGGCCCGGATGTCGATGACGTCGCCGGAGGCCCAGCCCGTGATCGTGTCGGTACCGCTGCCCATCACGAAGCTGTCGGTGCCGCCGCCGCCGGTGAGCGAGTCGTTGCCCACGCCGCCGATCAGCACGTCGTTGCCAGTCCCGCCGGTGAGGGTGTCGTTGCCCTCCTTGCCGTCGAGGCGTGCACCGGCGCTGCCCGTGATCGTTAGGTTGTCGGCCGAGGTCCCACCGGTGACCGTTTCGACGTTGGTCACCGTCACCGTGTTGGCGAAGTTGCCCAAGATCAGCCTGTCGTTGCCGTCGCCAAGATCGATCGCACCGGTCGTGAAGGCGGTGCCGAGCGTGACCGTGTCGTCCGCACTGCCGCCGACCAGCGTTTCGATGTTGACGATCGTGATCGTGTTGGCGCTGTCGGCCAAGGTCAGACGGTCTGCACCGCTGCCGAGGTCGATCGTGCCGGCCGTCATGGCCGAGCCGAGCGTGACGGTGTCGGTACCGGTACCGCCGACGAGCGTTTCGGCGTTCGAGACCGTGACCGTGTTCGCCCCGCCCGCCAGAACCAGGCGGTCGTTGCCGGCACCCAGATCGATGCTGCCCGCGGTGTAGCCCGAGGCCAGCGTGATCGTGTCGGAGGTGGTGCCGCCCACGAAGGTCTCGATGTTGGCGATCGTGACCGTGTTGACGAAGTTGCCGAGCGTGAGGCTGTCGCTGCCGGCACCAAGGTCGAGCGAACCCGCCGTGATGGCCGTGCCGATCGTGACCGTATCGGCCGTCGTCCCGCCGACCAGCGTTTCGACGTTGGCGACCGTGACCGTGTTCTCGAAGTTGCCGAGGATCAGGCGGTCGGATCCGGCGAGCAGGTCGATGGTACCGGCCGTGAGCTGGCTGCCCCAGGTGATCGTGTCGGCCAGCGTACTGGCGACCAGGGTTTCGACGTTCGACACCGTCAGCGTGTTGGCGAAGTTGCCGAGCACGAGGCGGTCGTTGCCGTCGCCCAGATCGATGTTGCCGGACGTGTAGGACACGCTCAGCGTTACCGTATCGTCGTTGGTGCTGCCGACGACGGTCTCGATGTTCGAGATCGTGAGGGTGTTGGCCGCCGTACCGCCCAGAATCAGGCGATCGCTGCCCGTGCCCAGATCGACCGTGCCGGCTGTGAGCTGCGCATCGAGGCTTACTGTATCCGCCCCGTTGCTGCCGACGATGGTTTCGACGTTCGTGACCGTGACCGTGTTGCCGGCCGTGCCCGACAGGATCAGGCGGTCGTTGCCGGCCCCCAGATCGACGCTGCCCGAAGTCTGTGCCGCACCCAGCGTGACCGTATCCGAGGTGGTCCCGCCGACGAGGGTTTCGACGTTCGTGATCGTCACCGTGTTGGCGAAGTTGCCGAGCGTGAGGCTGTCGTTGCCGGCGGCGAGGTCGATCGAACCCGCCGTCATGGCGGTGCCGATCGTGACGGTGTCAGCCGTGGTGCCGCCGACCAGCGTCTCGACGTTGAGCACCGAGACCGTGTTCTCGAAGTTGCCGAGGATCAGGCGGTCGGTGCCGGCGCGCAGATCGATCGTTCCGGCCGTCAGCTGCGACGACAGGGTGACCGTATCCGTTGCCGTGCCGCCCGTGACCGTTTCGGCGTTGGCGACCGTGACGCTGTTGGCGAAGTTGCCGAGGATCAGCTGGTCGTTGCCGTCGAGCAGGTCGATCGCACCGGTCGTGACGGCGGTCCCGAAGGTAACCGTGTCGTTGTCGGTGTTGGCGACCAGCGTTTCGACGTTCAGCACCGTGACCGTGTTGGCGACCGTGTCGAGGATCAGGCGGTCGTTGCCTGCACCAAGATCGATCGTCGTACCGGTCTGGATGCCGACCAGCGTGACCGTGTCCGTACCCGTGCCGCCGAGGATGGTTTCGGCGTTCGTGACGGTGATCGTGTTGGCCCCACCCGCCATAACCAGGCGGTCGTTGCCCGCACCCAGGTCGATCGAGCTGCCGGTGGTACCGGAAGCCAGCGTGACCGTGTCGGTCGTCGTCCCGCCAACCAGCGTTTCGACGTTCGTCACCGTGACCGTGTTGGCGAAGTTGCCGAGCGTGAGGCTGTCGTTGCCCGCACCCAGATCGAGCGAACCCGCCGTGATCGCCGTGCCGATCGTCACTGTGTCGGCGGTCGTACCGCCGATCAGGGTTTCGACGTTGGCCACCGTCAGCGTGTTCTCGAAGCTGCCGAGGATCAGACGGTCGGTGCCCGCGAGCAGATCGATGGTGCCCGAGGTTACCTGCGTGCCGATCGTGATCGTGTCGGCGGCCGTGCCGGCCACCAGCGTTTCGACGTTCGACACCGTCAGCGTGTTCGCCGCGTTGTTGAGCACGAGGCGGTCGTTGCCGTCGCCGAGATCGATGTTGCCCGACGTGTAGGCCACGCTCAGCGTGACCGTATCGTCGTTGGTGCTGCCGACCACGGTCTCGATGTTCGAGATCGTCGCCGTGTTGGTCGCCGTACCGCCGAGGATCAGGCGATCGCTGCCCGTACCGAGATCGATCGTGGCACCGTTCACGGCGGCGTCGAGCGTGACCGTGTCGGCGGCGTTGCTGCCGACGATCGTTTCGACGTTCGTGACCGTGACAGTGTTGGCGGCCGTGCCCGACAGGATCAGGCGGTCGTTGCCGGCCCCCAGATCGACCGAGCCCGCCGTCGTGGCGGCACCCAGCGTGACCGTGTCGGAGGTGGTGCCGCCGACCAGGGTTTCGACGTTGGTGACCGTGAGCGTATTGGCGAAGTTGCCGAGCGTGAGCTGGTCGTTGCCCGCACCCAGATCGACGCTGCCGGCCGTGATCGCCGCACCCAAGGTAACGGTGTCGGCCGTGGTGCCGCCGGTCAGGGTTTCGACGTTGGCGACCGTCAGCGTGTTCTCGAAGTTGCCGAGCGTCAGGCGATCGGTGCCTGCGCGCAGATCGACCGTACCGGCGGTGATCTGGGCGCCGAGCGTGATCGTGTCGTTGACGGTACCGCCCGTGATCGTTTCGGCGTTCGAGACCGTCACTGTGTTGCCGAAGGCCCCGAGGATCAGCGCGTCGTTGCCGTCGAGCAGATCGATGGTGCCGGTGGTGATGGCCGTACCGAAGGTGACCGTATCGTTGTCGGTGTTGGCGACGAGGGTTTCGACGTTCAGCACCGTGACCGTGTTGGCGACCGTATCGAGCACCAGGCGGTCGTTGCCGGCCCCGAGATCGACCGTCGTACCGGTCTGGATGCCGACCAGCGTGACCGTGTCCGTACCCGTACCGCCGAGGATGGTTTCGGCGTTCGAGACAGTGACCGTGTTGGCGCCGCCCGCGAGGATCAGGCGGTCGTTGCCGGCCGCGAGGTCGATCGAGCCCGCCGTGGTGCCGGAAGCCAGCGTCACCGTATCGGTGAGCGTGCCGCCGACCAGCGTTTCGACGTTCGTTACTGTCACCGTGTTGGCGAAGTTGCCGAGCGTGAGGTTGTCGTCGCCCGCACCCAGATCGAGCGAACCCGAGGTCATCGCCGTGCCGATCGTGACCGTGTCAGCCGTTGTGCCGCCGATCAGGGTTTCGACGTTGGCGACCGTCAGCGTGTTCTCGAAGCTGCCCAGGATCAGACGGTCGGTGCCCGCACGCAGATCGATGGTGCCCGAGGTAACTTGGGTCCCGAGCGTGATCGTGTCGTTGAGCGTACCCGCGACCAGCGTTTCGACGTTCGAAACCGTGACCGTGTTGGCGAAGTTGCCGAGCGTGAGTTGGTCGTTGCCGTCGCCGAGATCCAGGCTGCCAGTCGTGATCGCCGTGCTGATCGTGACCGTATCGTTATTGCTGCTGCCAACCAGGGTTTCGACGTTCGTGATGGTCAGCGTGTTGGCGGCCGTACCGCCCAGGATCAGGCGGTCGTTGCCTGCACCCAGATCGACTGTGCCAGCCGTGACCGAAGCGTCGAGCGTGATCGTATCTGCAGCAGCGCTGCCGATGATCGTTTCGACGTTGGTGACCGTAACCGTGTTGGCCGAAGTACCCGACAGGATCAGGCGGTCGTTGCCGGCCCCCAGATCGACGGTGCCCGCCGTGGTGCCTGCACCCAGCGTGACCGTGTTGTTGCCCGAGCCGCCGACGATGGTTTCGACGTTTGTGACCGTGAGCGTGTTGGCGAACGAACCCAGCGACAGGCTGTCGTTGCCCGCACCGAGGTCGATCGAACCCGACGTCATGGCCGCACCGAGCGTGACCGTGTCGGCCGTCGTGCCGCCGACGAGGGTTTCGATGTTGGCGACCGTGAGCGTGTTTTCGAAGTTGCCGAGGATCAAACGGTCGGTGCCTGCGCGCAGATCGACCGTGCCGGCCGTCATCTGGGCGGCGAGGGTGACCGTGTCGTTGACCGTGCCGCCGAGCAGCGTTTCGACGTTGGCGACCGCAACCGTGTTGGCGAAGCCGCCCAGGATCAGGCGGTCGTTGCCGTCGAGCAGGTCAATGGTGCCGCTGGTGATCGCCGTGCCGAAGGTGACCGTGTCGTTGTCGCTGTTCGCGACGAGCGTTTCGACGTTGAGCACCGTGACCGTGTTGGCGACCGTGTCGAGCAGCAGGCGGTCGGAACCGGTCCCGAGATCGACCGTGGTGCCGGTCTGGATGCCGATCAGCGAAACCGTATCGGCAGCCGTGCTGCCGAGCACCGTTTCGACGTTCGTGACCGAGACCGTGTTGGCGGTGCCGCCCGCGAGGACCAGGCGGTCGTTGCCGGCGCCGAGATCGACCGAGCCTGCCGTCGTGTTGGCCGAAAGCGTGACCGTGTCGGCAAGCGTGCCGCCGACCAGCGTTTCGACGTTGGTGACCGTGACCGTGTTGCCGGCGGTACCCGCACTTGCGAGCGTGAGGCTGTCGTCGCCCGCACCCAGATCGAGCGAGCCCGACGTTGCCGCCGTGGCCAGCGTGACCGTGTCGGCCGTCGTGCCGCCGACCAAGGTTTCGACGTTGGCGACCGTCAGCGTGTTTTCGAAGTTGCCGAGGATCAGGCGGTCGGTGCCGGCGCGCAGATCGATGGTGCCGGTCGTGACCTGGCTGCCCAGCGTGATCGTGTCGTTGAGCGTGTTGGCGACCAGCGTTTCGACGTTGACGACCGTCAGCGTGTTGGCGAAGGCGCCGAGTGCGAGGCGGTCGTTGCCGTCGCTGAGGTCGATGGTACCCGAGGTGACGGCCGTGCTGACCGTGATCGTATCGTCGTTGGTGCTGCCGACGAGGGTTTCGATGTTGAGGATCGTCAGCGTGTTGGCGGACGTGCCGCCGAGCACGAGGCGGTCGTTGCCGGCGCCCAGATCGACCGGGCCCGTCGTCATCGAACCGTCGAGCGTGACCGTGTCCGCGTTCGAGCTGCCGATGATGGTTTCGACGTTGGTGACCGTGATCGTGTTGGCGGACGTACCGCCGAGCACGAGGCGGTCGTTGCCCGCACCCAGATCCACGGTGCCCGCGGTCTGGGCTGCGCCCAACGTGATTGTGTCGGATGTGGTGCCGCCGACGATGGCTTCGACGTTTGTGGCGGTGACCGTGTTGACGAAGTTGCCGAAGGTGAGGCTGTCGCTGCCCGAGCCCAGATCGATGGTGCCGGACGTCATCGCGGTCGCGATCGTGACCGTGTTGTTGCCCGTGCCGCCGCTGATCGTTTCGACGTTGGCGACCGTCAGCGTGTTGGCGAAGTTGCCGAGATTGAGGCGGTCGGAACCGGCCCCGAGGTCGATCGTTCCGGCCGTGAGCTGAGCGGCGAGGGTGACCGTGTCGGCCGCCGAGCCGCCGATTACTGTTTCTGCGTTGGCAACCGCAACCGTGTTGGCGAAGGCGCCGAGCACGAGGCGGTCGTTGCCGTCGAGCAGATCTACCGTGCCGGTGGTGACGGCCGTGCCGAAGGTGACCGTGTCGTTGTCGGAGTTGGCGACGAGCGTTTCGACGTTGAGCACCGTCACCGTGTTGGCGACCGTGTCGAGCACGAGACGGTCGGAACCGGCCCCGAGATCGATCGTGGTGCCGGTCTGGATGCCGACCAGCGTGACCGTGTCGGCAGCCGTGCCGCCGACGATCGTTTCGACGTTCGAGACCGTGACCGTGTTGGCGGCCGTACCGCTCGAGAGGATCAGGCGGTCGTTGCCGGCGGCAAGGTCGATCGAACCCGCCGTCGTGTTGGCGGCGAGGGTGACCGTGTCGGCGGTGGTGCCGCCGACCAGCGTTTCGACGTTCGTGACCGTGACCGTGTTGGCGAAATTGCCGAGCGTGAGGCTGTCGTCGCCGGCCGAAAGGTCGAGCGAGCCCGCCGTCATGGCGGTGCCGATCGTGACCGTGTCGGCGGTGGTGCCGCCGACCAGCGTTTCGACGTTGGCGACGGTCAGCGTGTTCTCGAAGTTGCCGAGGATCAGGCGGTCGGTGCCGGCGAGCAGGTCGATGGTACCCGACGTGACTTGGCTGCCGAGCGTGATCGTGTCGTTGAGCGTGTTGGCGACCAGCGTTTCGACGTTCAGCACGGTCAGCGTGTTGGCGCCGTTGTTGAGTACGAGGCGGTCGTTGCCGTCGCCAAGATCGATGGTGCCGGCTGTATAGGCCGCACCCAGCGTCAGCGTGTCGTCGTTCGAGCTGCCGATCACCGTTTCGACGTTGACGATCGTCAGCGTGTTGGCGGCCGTGCCGCCCAGAATCAGGCGGTCCGCGCCCGCGGCGAGATCCACGGTCGCACCGGTGACCGAGGCGTCGAGCGTGACCGTGTCGGCGTTCGAGCTGCCGACGATGGTTTCGACGTTTGTGACCGTCAGCGTGTTTCCGGAAGTGCCGCCCAGGATCAGGCGGTCGCTGCCCGCACCCAGATCGACGGTGCCAGCGGTCTGTGCCGCACCGAGCGTGATCGTGTCGGTGGTGGTGCCGCCGACGATGGTTTCGGCGTTGGTGATCGTAACCGTGTTGGCGAAGTTGCCGAGCGTGACGCTGTCGTTGCCGGCCCCGAGATCGATCGAGCCGGATGTCATGGCCGCACCGATCGTCACGGTGTCGGCGGTGGTGCCGCCGACCAGCGTTTCGACGTTGGCGACGGTCAGCGTGTTTTCGAAGTTGCCGAGGACCAGGCGGTCGGTGCCTGCGCGCAGATCGACCGTGCCGGCGGTGATCTGGGCGCCGAGCGTGATCGTGTCGGTGGCCGTACCGCCGGTGATGGTTTCGGCGTTGGAGACCGTGGCCGTGTTGGCGAAGCCGCCGAGGATCAGCGCGTCGTTGCCGTCGAGCAGGTCGATGGTGCCGGTCGTGACGGCGGTGCCGAAGGTGACTGTGTCGTTGTCCGAGTTGGCGACGAGCGTTTCAACGTTGAGCACCGTCACCGTGTTGGCGACCGTGTCGAGGATCAGGCGGTCGGAACCGGCCCCAAGATCGACCGTGTTGCCGGTCTGGCTGCCGACCAGCGTGACCGTGTCGGCAGCCGTGCTGCCGACCAGCGTTTCGACGTTCGAAACCGTGACCGTGTTGGCGGCCGTGCCGCCGGACAGAATCAGCCTGTCGTTGCCGGCCGCAAGGTCGATCGAGCCTGCGGTCGTGTTGGCGGCGAGGGTGACCGTGTCGGAAGTGGTGCCGCCGACGAGCGTTTCGACGTTCGTAACGGAAACCGTGTTGGCGAAGTTGCCGAGCGTGAGGCTGTCGTTGCCCGCCGCGAGGTCGAGCGAGCCCGCCGTCATGGCCGTGCCAAGCGTGACCGTGTCGGCCGTGGTGCCGCCGACCAGCGTTTCGACGTTGGCGACGGTCAGCGTGTTCTCGAAGTTGCCGAGGATCAGGCGGTCGGTGCCGGCGAGCAGGTCGATGGTACCCGACGTGACTTGGCTGCCGAGCGTGATCGTGTCGTTGAGCGTGTTGGCGACCAGCGTTTCGACGTTGACGACCGTCAGCGTGTTGGCGAAAGCGCCGAGTGCGAGGCGGTCGTTGCCGTCGCTGAGGTCGATGGTACCCGAGGTGACGGCCGTGCTGACCGTGACCGTGTCGTCGTTGGTGCTGCCGACGAGCGTTTCGACGTTGGTGACCGTGACCGTGTTGGCGGCCGTGCCGCCCAGGATCAGACGGTCGGAACCCGCACCCAGATCGATCGCGGCGCCATTCACAGAGGCGTCCAGGCTGACCGTATCTGCGCCGGCGCTGCCGACGAGGGTTTCGACATTGCTGACCGTAATCGTGTTGCCGGCCGTGCCGCTCAGAACCAGGCGGTCGTTGCCGTTGCCGAGATCGATCGTGCCGGCAGTTTGGGCCGCTCCAAGCGTGATCGTGTCGGCGTTAGTGCTGCCGGTCAGCGTCTCGACATTGCTGATCGTCAGCGTGTTGGTCGAGGTGCCGCCGAGTTGGACTTCGTCCGCGCCTGCGCGCAGATCGATGAGGCCGGTCGTGAAGCCAGCTGCCAAAACGACGGTATCGGCACCGGTGCCGCCCGTGATCGTGTCGAAGGCGGTGATCGAGTGCGTACCACCAGCGTCGTTGAATGTAATCGGCATTGGAACAGCTTCCTTCTGGAGTGTTCCTTCTGGAGTGTTGGTTTCGATTCTCGATAAATTTTATCAGAATTTTATGCAGATGCAAGACGTTTTCTTAAATATTTACCAAGTGTTTCCGATCACCCCCTTTGTCCACACGTGGATACCACAAGCTCGAAAGTATAAACAGTAATGGAAGAAAAAAGGCCAAGAGGTCGCGGCGCCCTCTTCCGAAGAAGGGGACGCCGCCGCCTGTTGGCTTAGACTTGACCGAAGAAGACGAAGTCCGAGGCCATGCCCGACGTGATGGTGCTCACGCCGATCAGGGTGACCGTATTGCCGGAGCCGAGATTGATCGTCGTGTTGGTCCCGTAGGTCGCCGCCGCTTGGACATCGGTGATGTCGGTGAAGGACAAAAAGGCGCCGATGTTGATCTTGTCGGCGCCGGCGGTGAAGCCGTTGATCGTGTCGACGCCTGAGCTGAGCACGAAGGTATCGGTGCCGGCCCCGCCCGAGATGGAGTCGTTGCCGACCCCGCCGAAGATCGTGTCGTTGCCCGCACCGCCAGTTAGCGTGTCGTTGCCCGCACCGCCGTCCAGTTGGGCGCCCGCACCGGTCACGGTGATGTTGTCGTTGCCAGTGCCGCCGGTGATCGTTTCCACGTTCACGATCGTGATCGTGTTGGCGAAATTGCCGAGGAACAGGCGGTCGTTGCCGGCCCCCAGATCGACCGATCCGGTTGTGAAGGCATTGGCGAGCGTGACAATGTCGGCGTCGGCTCCGCCAACAACAGCTTCGATGTTGGCGACCGCAACCGTGTTGCCGCCGGCGGCAAGGGTCAGTGTGTCGGTGCCGGCGCCCAGATCGATCGTGCCCGACGTGACCTGCGAACCCAGCGTCACCGTATCGGCCGCCGTTCCGCCGACGATGGTTTCGGCGTTCAAGACCGTTACCGCATTTGCCGTACCGCCGGCCAGGACCAGGCGGTCGTTGCCGGCACCGAGGTCGATGGTGCCCGCCGTGTAGTTGGCCGCGAGCGTAACGGTATCGGCGGTCGTGCCGCCGGTCACGGTTTCGACGTTGGTGACCGTCACCGTGTT
>Ga0315907_10000719_pt1 | contig 46653 bp, 40 predicted proteins | sample LakEriMetagenome_3_FD_203525 | JGI IMG/M metagenome (GOLD analysis project Ga0315907, IMG submission 203525) | Freshwater fungal communities from buoy surface, Lake Erie, Ohio, United States - Buoy 12 MA123 | ecosystem: Environmental > Aquatic > Freshwater > Lake > Lake biofilm | place: USA...
TCACCGCGGCATTGGCAATCTGTGCGCGGTCCAGGCGCTCGCGCACCTGGGCGGCGGTCAGGGTGGCAAAGGTGTCCAGTATCAAACCGCGCAATTGGTTGCGATGCTGATTTCGTTGGCTGTTGTTTGCAAAACGCGGGTCCGTCGCCAGGGTTGGCTGTTCCAGCACCACGGTGCAAAACGCCACCCATTCGCGTTCGTTTTGCAGGCCCAGCATCACGGTGCGGCCATCACCCGCCTGGAAGGGGCCGTAGGGGAAGATGGTGGCGTGCGCTGCGCCCAGGCGAGGAGGGGGTTCTGCCCCATCAAAGGCGTAGTAAAGGGGATAACCCATCCACTCGCACAAAGATTCGAGCATGGACACGTCGATGTGCGATCCGCGACCGGTGCGTTCTCGCAGCATCAAGGCGGACAGGATGCTGGTGTAGGCATACATGCCGGCGGCGATGTCGGCGATGGAACTGCCTGCTTTGGCGGGCTCCTCCTGCGTGCCGGTCACCGACAAAAAGCCAGCTTCACTTTGAATGAGCAAGTCATAGGCTTTTCGGTCGCGGTAGGGCCCATCGCTGCCGTAGCCGGAAATGTCGCAAACGATGAGCTTCGGGTCGCGTGCTTGCAGCACGGGGGCCGACAGCCCCAGCCGCGCAGCAGCGCCCGGCGCGAGGTTCTGCACAAACACGTCGGCTTTGGCCAGCAGTTTTTCCATCACCGAAGCGGCGGCCGGGCTTTTCAGGTCGAGTGCGATGCTTTCCTTGGAGCGGTTGACCCACACGAAGTGAGAGCACAGGCCCTGCACGCGGCTGTCGTAGTGGCGGGCAAAGTCGCCTTCACCGGCGCGCTCCACCTTGATCACACGCGCTCCGAGGTCGGCCAGTTGGCGCGTGCAAAACGGCGCTGCGATCGCATGTTCCAGCGAGACGACGGTGATGCCGTCGAGGGGGCGGGTGCGCCGGGTGTTGGGTGCTTGGCTCATGCCTTTGCTCCTGATGGGCGGCCTTTGAGCAGCGCCACCGTGCGGTGCATCTCGTTGTGGACGATGTTCATGCCTTCGTCGAAACCCATGCCGGGTTTGACCAGCAAGCGCATGGGCCGCGCCGCCATTGCCACATGCACGCAGGCGCGGGCCGATACATCGGTTTCGTTGCAGGTGCCACCCTGGTAAGCCTCCATGCCGTGCTCATTGCAGTAAATGACGGACTCGACGATGTTGTGCACGCTGCCAAGATCGGGCGTTTTGATTTGAACCATGTCGCAGCACTGGGCGTCGGTGAAATCAATCACGTCTTCGCGCGTGTTGCACCACTCGTCGGCCACGATGCGCACGTTGGAGCCTTTGTTTTTCAATGCCCGGGTGATTTGTCCCAAGGCGTCGATTTGCGCCTCCTTGGAGCCTGCATCCACGGGGCCCTCAATCGACAAGGCCAAAGCACCAGCTGACTTCTCCAGGCCGGCGATGTAGTCGGCGATGCGCTGGGCGTCCTGGTTGAAGATGAGGCCCATGGTGCCGTAGACGTCGATGTGCAGCTCGGGTGTGTAGGCGGTGTCACCACTGGCGGAGCCCAAGGTTTTGACACGCTGGGCCAGCCATTGCACGTATGCGTCCAGCTTCTCGCCTTGGTGGCCAAGTTTGTCAGCCACGTTGTTGATCAGGCCGTGGGGCAGCACATCCACGCGCTTCAAAATCATTTTGTCGACGGCGTTGTAGCGGTCGTCGCCGCTTTGGCCGAAGAGGGGAATGGGCTCGGCCACCACAGGCAGGCCATAGGCGGCGCAAACCACTTCGGCTTTGAGCTGCTGGGTGGCCAGGGCGGCGGCGTCCAACAAGGCCTGGGACAGGCCGTAACGGATGGCGGTGTGCAGGCGCTGGCCTTGCACTTCCAGTTGGTCGAAGAAACGGGTGTTGGCCAGGAAGTCAGCGGCCCTGCGGCCCTCCAGCCGTGGCGCAATGTGCTGCTCCAAAAAGGGCACGAACTCCGAGGCCACAAAGAGCGGGTCACGCCCACCTGCGCCTGAATACTGCACCGCAGCGCAGTCGCCCACCGCCACCGCGCCGTTGCTCAGTTGCAGCAGCACCGACACACATTCGCCGGCCTGGCGCACCGCCGTGAAACCGGGGGTGACGGGCTGGCCCGTGTAAACAAAACCGTCGTGGTCGGCGCCGTTTTTGATGGCTTGTTGGTCGTCGAAATAAAACGAAGAAAACCCCGGCACGAAAAGGGCGCGGGTGATGTGAACAGGGGATGCGCTCATGGCTGTGGCCTTCCTACGAGTTTGCCTTTGGAGATGGCGTAGATGTCATCCACCACCATCTGGAACGATGCTTCGCGGCCTTCGGCTTTGGCGCGCTCGGCGATTTTTTCGCGGTGGTAAACCATCACGTCTTCGGGCAGGGGCACTTGGCCGGTGGCGAAGATGCGCACCGCGCCTTCGTTGTCGCGGATGGGCATCAGCTTGCCGGCATTGCAGTTGGCCGGCGCAAAGGGCACGTCCATCACACCCGCTTCAAAAGCGCGCACCGCGCCCACAGCGATGTCGCCATGGCCCAGCTCAAACACCTTGGCCATCACGGCACGCACCTCGCGTTTGATGAGAGCGATTTCTTTCACCATGGCGTCGCTGGGCTGGAAGTTCTGTTCGCGCACCATGTTGATGATCTGGCCGGTGGCTTCCAGGCCTTGTCGGTTGGCTTCTTTGGTGGGCACACCGGCCGCTTCATGTGGGGTTTTGACGATCACCTTGGTGGCACCGGCCATGGCAGCAGTGGCCGAGCCCCAGCAGATCACGGAATAAGCCATGGACTCGTTTTCCGGAAAGCCGCCCATCCACTGGTGGAAGACGGTGGTGAGTTCGTAGTCGTCGTAACCGGCGGCCTGGAAGTACTCGTGGCCGAGCTCACGCAGCGAGCGGATGGCGGCCACGTCCTGCACCATGTTGCCGGCTTGGCCGTAACCCAGGGTGATGCATTTGACGCCTTGCGCCAGTGCGAGCAAGCCTTCAATCAGGGCCACGCAGTGCGACACAAAAGGCGGCACCAAGGTGCCGGACAGCGGCCCAAACGGTTCGCGGTTGATGCGGATGCCTTCTTCTTCGTACATGCCGATCAAACGGTCGCAGTACTGCCAGTGGCGGATGGAGCGCTCCAGCGGCACCTTCTTGGCGTAAGGCACGTTGTAGGAGATGCCGCCACCTTCATAGGCAGTGAAACCCGCAGCCATGGTGATTTCGGCGAGCAAGCGTGCGTCTGGCGTGCCATGGCGCACCTGGACCGGTTTGCTCAAAGCATTGACCAGTTCGCGGCAACCATGCAGGCCGTGGTTCACCGCCGGGAAACCATTGAGCAGCGAGGTGCCCGCTTCTTCCGAGCGGGCAATACCAACAGCGGCTTCTTCGTAGCGGTTCAAGCGGGTGTAGGCGTCGATCGTGGTGGGCAGCACGTCGCATGAGCCCTCCAGGTAGGTGAGCAAGTCGATGTGCTCACGCAACAAAGCCACACCTGCGCGGGGTTGGCACAAGGTGCGGCCGGTGCGGTCGGCCTCGCGCATGGCGGTGGAAAAACGTTTGCTTTCGGGCAGCGACCGCTGAAAGCGCACGCCGTCTGCAAAGTTGACGTCTTTGCCTGTGGGCCAGGTGGCCAGCACGTCGGCGCGTTCGGCTTCAAACTCAGCCGGGTTCAAACGCTGGTTGTTCAATTCCATCGGGGACTTTCAAAGTGTGTGAATCGTTGGCCTGGCGGGCTTTCACCAGCGCACGCACGCCCGCACGGGCGGCCGCGGCGGGGTGGGCCTGCGCCACATTGGCGAGCAAGGGGAAGAGGTAGTCGCTGTCCCGGTGGTATTCGATGTGGGTGGGCACGAGCACGGCCTTGCCCTTGGCATCCACCGCCATTTTTTGCAGCCACGCGCCGGGGTTGAAGCCCGCCACCTTTGAAAGCCAGCCGCCGGAGCCGATCACTTTGTGAACCTGGCTCAGGTCGCGTCCCAACTGCACGCGAACCATGCCATCCGGGGTGTAGACCTCGTAACTGCGCCCTGCGTGCCGTGCGCAGGCGTGGGCGACGCAGGCACCCGCCAAGAGCGCGTCAAAGGATTGGCCCTGCGGGTCCTGCGGCAGGTGCTCTGGTTGGGTGGCCAGCGATGCGACGTAGTCGGCGAAGGTGGTCACCTCCGACGGGTCGTTCGCCAGCGCCGCGCTGATCAAGCCCTTGCCCGTCTGAAAGGCCGACGCGGCCGACACCCGCATGCCCAGGTCGCCCTCCACGGTGCGTTTCACATCGGGCTCGGGCAGGCCGCGCAGCACCGTGCCGCCGGTGGGCGATTCGCGGTGGGCCGAGTACACGTCGGTGGTGGCGCCACCCATGTCCAGCAGTACAAATTCATGCCAGCCCGGCACATGGGCGCGGATGGCTTTGGTGTATTCGTACACCGCAAAAGGCGTGGGCCAGGGCTCGATGCCGGTGGCTGCGATGATGCGGTCCAGCCCTTTGCCTTTGACGATGCGCGCCAGAAAAATGGCCCGCAGCGCCTCGCGGGCGGGGTCGGGGTTGGGCTCATCCAGCGTGGGCAGCAGGTTGTCCACGGCGATGAAGTCTTTGTGCGCCAGCAGGTCGCTCACCTCATCACGCACCGAGCGGTTGCCCGCGTAAACCATGGCGCAGTTCAGGCTGGAGGCTGCCAGTGCTTTGGCATTGGCCAGCACATAGTCGGTGTTGCCGCCGTCGGTGCCGCCGGCAAACAGCAGGATGTCGGGTGGGCTGGCCTCCAGGCCCCGGATGTCGGACGCCGTGAGTTTGTACGACAGCACCTGGGTCAACTTGGCCCCGGCCGAATAGGCTGCAACCTTGGCGGTCTCTAGCGTGATATCGGGCACCAGACCCAAGGCCGCCACGGCCAGGCCGCCTTTGGCCGAGGAGGAATACGACAACTCGACGCGCCCGCTGTGAATCAGCGCCGGCACGTCATCCAGCGAGTTCAACGGGAGCAGTTGCACCAGCAGCTCGGTGAAACCACGGGCCAGGTCGTCCACCGTGGTGGGACAAGCGCGGCGCTGCAACAGCACCAGCTCGCCATCCACCAACGAAAACACCGCCCCCTTGGTCCACGTGGAACCAATGTCTATCGACACGCACAACATGGTCGTTCGCCGCTCAAGCGGCTTGGGCGCTGGTGGCGGCCGCAGCGATGTCGGCGCGCAGCAGGCGGGCCACATCGAGCAGGTTGGTGCTGGGCGAGAACACGCGGTCAAAACCCATCTCGATGAAGAGGGCTTCCACCTCCTCGAACGGGCGTTTGCCAATCACGAGGTTGCCGCCCACGTAAAGCACCATGTCCTCCAGGCCGCGCTCGATGCAGCGGCCGCGAAAACCCAGGCAGTCGATCTCGCCATGGCCGTAAATGGACGACACCAGGATGGCGGACGCACCGGTTTCAATCGCCGCGTCGATGAACTCGTCCTGGCTCACCATGACGCCCAGGTTGACGATCTTGAAACCCTGTTCGGTCAGCACATGGTCAATGATCTTGTTGCCAACCGCATGGCAATCGGCACCGATCACGCCCAGGATGAGGGTGGGTTTGTACATGGTGAGTCTCCGTTGTGGTTTGAAAACAGGGCGGGGCATCAACCCCTTGTTGAGGATCAGTTTAGATCAATGACACTGATGTATAAATAAAAATACATAAGAGTTATTGATGTTGTTCCATTTTGTGAAATGTGAGAGATCCCAGGGACGGCCACTTTCAAGCACCGCCGAAACGCTGGAAAACGTTTCCCCCGTGGGTCCCTAAAATGCCGCGATGACCCCGCCACCCAGTGATTCGCCCTCTGTCCCGCCCTGGGACGCCGACCTGCCCTTGTTTGAGGAGGACCACCGTGACGACGTGCCGAGCGTTGGCTCGGTACCGGAGGCACCGACACCGTCTGCGGGCCTGCTGCAAGGCCTCAACCCTGAACAACTGGCCGCCGTCACACTGCCCGCTGAATCCGCTTTGATCCTGGCCGGTGCGGGGTCTGGCAAAACCCGCGTGCTCACCACACGCATCGCCTGGTTGATTCAAACCGGGCAACTCTCACCCGGCGGGGTGATGGCCGTGACCTTCACCAACAAAGCGGCCAAAGAAATGCTCACGCGGCTGTCGGCCATGCTGCCGCTGCCGGTGCGCGGCATGTGGATAGGCACCTTCCATGGCCTGTGCAACCGTTTCTTGCGCGCGCATTGGAAGTTGGCGGCCTTGCCACAAGGTTTTCAGATTCTGGATTCGAGCGACCAGTTGTCGTCCGTCAAGCGCCTGATCAAAGCGATGAACCTGGACGAAGAACGTTATGTGCCCAAGCAGGTCACCTGGTTCATCGCGGGCAACAAAGAAGACGGCCTGCGACCCAAAGACGTTGAAGTGCGCGATGAAAACAGCCGGGTGCTGGTGCAGATTTACCAGGCCTATGAAGAACAATGCCAACGCGAAGGCGTGGTCGATTTCGCCGAGCTGATGCTGCGCACCTATGAGCTGATGCGCGACAACGCACCGCTGCGTGAGCACTACCAACACCGCTTCCAGCATGTGCTGGTGGACGAGTTCCAGGACACCAACAAGCTGCAATACGCCTGGCTCAAGATGTTCGCGGGCAAAAACGCCGCCGTCATGGCCGTGGGCGACGACGACCAAAGCATCTACGCTTTTCGCGGTGCCCAGGTGGGCAACATGCTGGACTTCGAGCGTGAGTTCCGCGTGCGCCAGGTCATCAAACTGGAGCGCAACTACCGCAGCTTTGGCAACATTCTTGATGCGGCCAATGAACTCATCGCCCACAACACCAAACGCCTGGGCAAAAACCTGAGCACCGAAGCCGGGCCCGGCGAGCCGGTGAGGGTGTTCGAGTCCACCAGCGACTTTGCCGAAGCCCAATGGCTGGTGGAAGAAATTCAGCAACTGCACCGCGACGGCCTGGCCCGCCACGAGGTGGCCTTGTTATACCGAAGCAACGCTCAAAGTCGTGTGCTGGAGAGCGCACTTTTTAACGCCAGCATTCCGTACAAGGTGTATGGCGGCCTGCGCTTTTTCGAGCGTGCGGAAGTCAAACACGCCCTGAGTTATTTGCGGCTGATTGAAAACGGCAACGACGACACCAGCTTTCTGCGGGTGGTGAACTTCCCCACGCGTGGCATCGGTGCGCGCAGCATTGAAGTGTTGCAAGACGCCGCACGCAGCAGCGGCCGCAGCCTCTACCAAAGTGTGGGCGCGGTGCCGGGCAAAGCGGGTGTGAATTTGCAGGCCTTTGTCGCCCTGATTGAGCGCATGCGGGCCGAGACTTTGGGTTTGAACCTGCGCGAGATCATTGAGCACATGCTGCATGCATCGGGCCTGGTGGCTTTCTATCAAACCGACAAAGAAGGCCAGGATCGCCTGGAGAACCTGGAAGAACTCGTCAACGCGGCTGAAGCCTTCGTGACACAAGAAGGTTTTGGGAAGGATGCGGTGGCGCTGCCTGTCGATGAAACAAGCGGGCCCGCCACTGACCCTCTTGCAGGACCTCAGACGCCAGACCTCGAAACCGGCGAAATCATGTCCCCGCTTGCGGCCTTCCTGACCCACGCCTCACTGGAAGCGGGCGACAACCAGGCCCAAGCCGGTCAAGACGCCATCCAGCTGATGACGGTGCACGCGGCCAAAGGATTGGAATTCGATGCCGTCTTCATCACCGGCCTGGAAGAGGGCCTCTTCCCCCATGAAAACAGCGTGGCTGAGTTGGCCGGCCTGGAGGAAGAGCGCCGCCTCATGTATGTGGCCATCACCCGAGCCCGCAAACGGCTGTATTTGAGCTTCAGCCAAACCCGCATGCTGCATGGCCAAACCCGTTACAGCGTGAAGAGCCGCTTCTTCGACGAATTGCCCGAAGGAGCGCTGAAGTGGATCACCCCGCGTCACCAGGGTTTTGGTTCAGGTTATGCACGCGAGTACCAAAACGCCTGGTCCAAGGGCCAGGGGCTCGGTTCAATGGTGGGGGCAGGGCGCGAGCCTCTGGGCACGCCCAGGCAAGCCATGCCCTTTCAGCCTGCCGCGCCATCGCATGGACTGCGCACAGGGCAAAGCGTGTTCCACACCAAGTTTGGCGAAGGTGTGGTGCTCACCCTGGAAGGCAGCGGCCAAGATGCCCGTGCCCAAGTCAACTTCGGTCGCCACGGTTCCAAGTGGTTGGCACTGAGTGTGGCGAAGCTGACGCCGGTGGATTGATGGGCCCGCCCGCCGTGAGGCGGACAGCGGCTCCAGAAAAAGGGCGGTCACCATCACGCGGTGCCCGCCCTTTTTGTCGGTGTGTGGGCAGTTTGTTGCAGCAAAGGTCGTGCAATGCGACGAACCGAGGGAAACCACGGAGTCCAAAAGACTGGCTTTCCAAATGCATCCTGGAATAAACTTCCAACATGCATTTCGGAAATTAATTCCAGAATGCTTTCAAGCAATAAACCACGGAGACTTCGATGAAAAACTTTTCCCGTCGAGATGTACTGATCGCTGGTGCAGGCGGCGCGCTGGCCAGCGGTTCAGCGTTGAATTTGGCGATGGCGCAGTCGGGTTACCCGAACCGCCCTGTCACGTTGGTGGTGCCCTGGGGTGCAGGCGGTGGAACCGATGCCACTGCTCGCCAAATGGGCGCTCTACTTGAAAATGAGCTCAAGCAACCCGTAAATGTGGTGAACCGGACTGGCGGCTCTGGTGTGGTTGGCCATTCAGCCATTGCCAATGCCGCTCCAGATGGGTACACGATTGGTATGGTGACCGTGGAAGTCACCATGTTGCAGCAGCAGGGATTGACAACGCTCACCCCTGCAGACTTCACGCCTTTGGCTAGGTTGGTCAGCCCTGCGCCGGGTGTAATTGTGGGAACAGACAGTCCCTACAAAAACATCAAGGAGCTTGCCGATGCGATCAAAGCTGCACCACCCGGGAAATTCAAGGCCTCGGGTACGGGCCAGGGCGGAAGTTGGCACATCGGCTTGGTCGGGTGGTTGATTGCTATGCGCTTGAAGCCGGACCATGTCACATGGGTTCCGTCACAAGGCGCAGCCCCTGCCTTGCAGGAAGTCGCCGCGGGAGGAATCGATTTTGCGACCTGTTCGGTGCCGGAAGCACGGGCCCTCATTGAGGCAGGGAAGGTTCGTGCACTGGCCAATATGGCGATCCAACGCAATCCCGCATTCCCCGACGTGCCCACAGTGGCGGAGGCTACCGGAGTCAAGCACACGTTCGGTGCATGGATTGGCATGGCCGCACCGAAGGGCTTGCCTAACGATGTGCGCGACAAACTTATCGCTGCGATCAAGCGGGCCAACGAGTCAAAGGAATTTACCGACTTCGTGGCAGCGCGGGGCCTTGCACCGGGCTGGATGGGTGGTGTGGAGTTTGGTAGCTACATGGCCGAGCAAGTCCAAAGCAATACACCCCTTCTGCGTGCACTAGGTATGGTGAAGGGGTAAGCACCTATCCGCATTGCCGGGGTAGGTGCGCGCGTCCTATGCAGTCGGCGCAACCTGGTAATACCTAAATGACTGAGTGGAGTGATTTTCAATGCAGTTCTCTGACCGCGTGACCGGCTTGGCCGTGGCGGCACTGGGGGTGGCCACGGTAGTGGGGGCCGTGCGCCTTCCACCAATGCCGGGTCAACCCATAGGTCCTAGCGCATTCCCGATCCTGATCGGGGCGGCGCTTTGTATTTGTGGTGTGTTGGTGGCACTGGGTGTCGGGCGCAGTTTCGAAGCGCCCGAGGCTGGTCTGACCGACGCCCCGTCGTCAAACCAACCGGTAGCGGAATGGCGTGTGTTCATCCCAGTGGCTTTGCTCATTTTCTTTTTGCTCACGGTGAACACGGTGGGTTTCGTTCCGGTGACTGCGCTGGTGGTGCTCATCATGGCCTGGCAACTGGGTGCCAAATGGCGCAGCACATTGCTGTTGGCGGCGGTGACGCCTCCACTGATCCACCTCATCTTCGCGAGGCTGCTGCGTGTTCCATTGGCGTCGGGTTGGCTTCCGATGCCCTGGTAAGGAGATCCCATGCAGGCATTTATGGAAGGGCTCGCTCTGGTGGTGCAGTGGGATGTGATGCTGGCTATTTTGGCCGCTTCGATTTATGGACTGGTCGTGGGGGCTTTGCCAGGACTTTCAGCCACCATGGCTGTTGCCTTGCTGGTACCAGTGTGTTTCTACCTCTCGCCGATCGCCGCGGTTGCCACCGTCATCTCTGCGTCGGCCATGGCCATTTTTTCGGGGGACATCCCAGGCTGTCTGTTGCGTATTCCCGGCACGCCGGCGTCTGCGGCGTACACCGATGAGGCCTACGCCATGACGCGCAAGGGCCAGCCCGAGGTGGCTTTGGGAATTTGCGTTTGGTTCAGTGCCTTGGGCGGGATTGCAGGCACCTTGTCGTTGGTGCTGCTGGCACCCGCGCTGGCGGACATGGCGCTGAACTTCTCGACCTACGAGTATTTCTGGCTGGGTTTGATGGGGCTGATGTGCGCCACCTTGGTGGCTCAGTCGTCCCCGATCAAGGCCATCACCTCCATGTTGTTGGGGCTCTTGATCGCTTGCATTGGGATGGAGAACCCATCAGGCACACCGCGTTTTACTTTTGGCGTCCAGGATTTGCTGGGTGGCATTGAGCCGATACCCGCACTGGTGGGCGTGTTCGCGGTGTCGCAGGTGATGCGGGCCATGGTGTCTGCTGAACTGCCACCGCTGCCGCGCCGCAAATTCGGCAGCATTCTTGCTGGGCAATGGGCATTGACCAAAAAGTACCCAGTGCAGCAAGCCAGGGGCAACTTGGTTGGCATCATCATTGGAGTCTTGCCCGGCGCCGGTGCGGACATGGCCGCGTGGGTGAGTTACGCCATGTCAAAACGGTTCTCCAAAACGCCTGAAAAATTTGGCACGGGCCACCCGGAGGGCTTGGTTGAGGCTGGCGCCAGCAACAACGCCAGTCTGGCCAGCGGTTGGGTACCGTCACTGCTGTTCGGTGTGCCCGGCGACACCATCACCGCGATCGCCATCGGCGTGCTCTATCTCAAAGGCTTGAACCCAGGTCCGACGCTGTTCACCCAGAACGCGCCGAGCATGTATGCGCTGTACATCATCTTCATCTTGGCCAACATCATCATGATCCCGTTGGGAATCATGATGATCCGCGGATCCACCTTCATCCTGCGCGTGCCGCGTTCGCTGATCATGCCGGTGATTGTGGTGCTTTGCGCGGTGGGCACCTTCGCCACCACAAACAGTTTGTTCGCGGTGGGGACCGTCGCTGCGTTTGGGGTCCTGGGTTATTTCATGGACAAACATGGGTTTCCAGTGGCCGCCATGGTGCTGGGAATCGTCATGGGCAACATGGTCGAGCAAAATTTCGTCACGTCGCTGATCAAGTCCGACGGCACGCTGTTGCCGTTTGTACAAAGGCCTGTGGCCGCGGTGTTGGCGGCTGCGACATTCGCAGCGCTGCTCTGGCCGTTAGTGGCCTGGGTGTTGCGCAAACGCGCGCCCCGCCCAGCGGTCGCTTGACGTACAACCAAGGAGTCAGACCTGTGAGTGGATTCAGTCTCAATTCAGCCGAACGTTGTTTGGCCATTGTGGAGTTGCTGGTGGAGCACCCTGAAGGCTTGCCCCTGACCACCATCAGCGCATCGTTGGAGCTGCCTGCCAGTGCAACCCATCGCCTGCTCGGTGTGCTGGTGGGCAAGGGTTATGTGAAACAGGACGAGGTCAGCAACCGCTATGCCCCATCGATGACGGTGGCTGCGCTGGGCCTGCGTTTGTTATCGCGCTACCACGTGCCGGATGTCTGCCAACCGGTGCTCGAAGACCTGGCGGCAAAGTCGGGCGAACTGGTGCGCCTGTCCTTCCTGGAGCAGGACCGCTTGATCTGGATTGCCAAGGCGCAGGGCTCCAGGTCCAACCTGCGGTACGACCCGATCGCTGGTCACGATGTGCCGCTACAGGTCACCGCCATGGGCAAGGCCTGGCTGGCCACGATGCCGGAAGAAGAAGCCGTGGCATTGGTCGTGCGCAAGGGATTTGCCCCCCATTTGACCGGGCCGCGCGCCATCAAGACAGAAACGGAACTGCGCCGCGACCTGGCGCTGACCCGCGAGCGCGGTTACGGCATGGTGGAAGAGGAAGCAGAAGCGGGTGTTTCGGCCATCGCGGTGGTGGTTCGTGATGGCCTGCACGCCGGTGCGCCTGCCGTGGCCGCGCTGAGCGTGGCCGGCCCCAGTGTTCGTCTGAACCGTGATCGATTGGAAGAGCTGGTCCCTCTGCTTCAGGGCGCCGCAGAAACCCTGTCTCGTCTGTGGGCCGTGCGTGCCTACCAGAACGGTGGGGCTTCCAAAGCCGCTTGAACCCATTTCATTTGAACCTGAGAAAGTAAAAAACGATGGAAGAGGTCCCGTTCCTCAATGGAAAAACTCGTCTGTACGGCATCGTCGGCGACCCGATCGAGCAGGTTCGTTCGCCCGAAATGGTCACGTGCGAGATGCACAAGCGGCAGCTCAACGCCGTGTTGTTGCCCATCCATGTGCCCAGCGCGGAGTTCGAGGCGGCCATGCCGCACATCCTGACGATTCAGAACCTGGATGGTCTGATATTCACCATTCCATTCAAGGGCCGTGCGATGGCATTGACCCAGCACATCGGACCGCAGGCACAGGCTGTGGGGGCGATCAACGCGCTGGCCCGACGCAAAGACGGCAGCTGGGCGGGCGAGATTTTCGACGGCCTGGGTTGTGTGGAGGGTTTTCGTCGCAGGGGCTTGGGCTTGAAGGGCCAGCGTGTGATGCTCATTGGGCTGGGTGGCGCCGGTTCTGCCATCTGCGCCGCCATCGCCGCGGAACAGCCCCTGTCAATGCGCATTTTCGACCTGGATACGGCGCGCTGCGATCGCATGGCAGGCACCATCAAAAAAATCAGCCCCGAAACTGCCGTGGTGATCGGCGCGCCCAGCGTGGAAGATGTGGATGTTCTCTTCAACGCGTCGCCTGTGGGCATGTTGACCGACCCCCGACTGCCCATCCATGCCACGCACTTTGACAAGGACCTGATCGTGTTTGACGCCATCGTCAAACCGGAGCAAACCCCGCTGCTCGCACTGGCCGAGTCGTGCGGCTGTCGGGTGGTTCGGGGCCGCGAAATGATGCGCGGACAAATCTCAAAAATCGTCGACTACTTCATCGAGCAAACATCAGTCTGATTTTTGCTTCCTTCTTCCAACTGGAATCTCCCAACCATGAAATTCATTCGTTTTGGTGCTGCTGGACAGGAAAAACCCGGCCTGGTTGATGCGCAAGGGCGCATCCGTGATTTGTCTGCCTTGATCAAAGACATCTCTTTCCGCCACATCTCGATGGACACCCTTGAGATGCTCAAGACGCTGGACCCAAACAAGCTGCCACTGGCGCCCGAGGACGTTCGAATCGGGCCTTGCGTGGGCGACGTCGGCAACTTCATCGCCATCGGCCTGAACTACGCTTTGCACGCCACCGAGACCGATGCTGAAATTCCCACCGAACCCATCCTGTTCAACAAGGCCGCGTCGTGCATCGTGGGCCCCAATGACGACGTGGTGATGCCGCCGGGCTCCACCCATACCGACTGGGAGGTGGAGCTGGCCATCGTCATGGGCCGACGTGCCTTCAATGTGACCGAGGCCAATGCTTTTGACTATGTGGCCGGCCTTTGCGTTTGCAACGATGTGTCTGAGCGCAGTTATCAACTCGACCGTGGCGGACAGTGGGTCAAGGGCAAGTGTTTTCCCACCTTTGGCCCGCTGGGCCCTTGGCTGGTGACGCTCGATGAAATCGCCGATCCACAAAACCTGAATCTGTGGATGGAAGTCAATGGCGAGCGAATACAGGAGGACAACACCAGGACGATGATCTTCCCGCTGCGCCATTTGATTTCCTATCTGTCAAAAACGGTGGCCTTGATGCCCGGTGACGTGATCACCACCGGAACACCGCCAGGCGTGGGACTGGGCTTCAAGCCTCCGCGTTACCTCAAAGCCGGTGATGTGATGCGCCTGGAAGTGCAGGGCTTGGGCCAACAGCAGCAAAGGGTGCTGGCATCGGTCTGAACGCTTCCCCAGGCAGCCATAAGCCCGCGTTTTGCGTGGGTCTTGAACCCCTCATCCTCATACAAAACCCGAACAAGGATTTCTCCCATGAACGTTGTCATCACCGGTGGCGCGGGTTTCCTCGGCGTGGCATTGGCCAAAGCCCTGCTGCAGGCAAAACGTGTTGCAGGTGGCTTGATCTCTCGGCTGACCTTGCTGGACCGCGTTGTTCCGCCCGGCGCTCTGCTGGATGATTCCCGTGTGGCGGTGGCCACTGGCGATTTGGTCGAGCTACTTGAGCAAGGCCGCGCCTTACCGCCCGACACCGACCTCGTCTTCCACCTGGCCGCTGCCGTCAGTTCGGAATGTGAGGCAGATTTTGATTTGGGCATGCGCAGCAACGTGCGCGCCACGCATCTGTTGCTGGAGGCTTGTCGTGCTTTGTGTGTAGCCAGCGGCAAACCCCCCCGGCTGGTGTTCGCCAGCTCGGTGGCCGTCTTCGGCGGTGAGTTGCCCCCCGTGGTGCAAGACAACACCTTGCCGCAACCGCAATCAAGTTATGGCATTCAAAAATTCATCGGCGAGCAATTGGTGGCTGATTACGCGCGCAAGGGATTCGTCGATGGGCGCAGCGTTCGTCTGATGACGGTGAGCGTTCGGCCAGGGCGCCCCAATGGAGCGGCATCAAGTTTCCTCTCCGGGATCATCCGCGAGCCCTTGGCGGGCGAGCGGGCGATTTGTCCGGTGAGCCCCGACACCGTGGTTGCTCTGAGCAGCCCGGCCAACAGCGTGGCCGGACTGATCAAAGCGGCCGACGTGGATGCGGACACCTGGGGCAGTCGCACCGCCATGAACCTGCCTGCGCTCACGGTCCGGGTCGATGACATGTTGTCGTCGCTGCAGGCCCTCGCAGGCCTGCAGGCTGTTCAGTTGATCGACTGGAAGCCCGACGCAACGATTCAACGCATCGTGGGCGGCTGGCCCAGCCGCATCGCCGCCACACGCGCCATGGCCATGGGCCTGGTTGCGGATGCGTCGTTCGACGAGGTGATCAAAAGTTATGTGAAAAACCACCCTGGAGCGGTGAAACAAACCCTGTGAGAAACACGCCATGAGGTCACTGCAGAAACGTTTTGACTTCGTCTTGCTTTCTCTCACTCGGGACCGCATAGGCAACCAAAATCAATCATGACGCTGTTATTGGGCTGCATCGCCGACGACTTCACTGGGGCTACCGATCTGGCCAACAACCTCGTGCGCTGTGGCATGCGGGTGGTGCAAACCATTGGCGTTCCAAACCAGAACCTGGGCGAGCCCGCTGATGCGGTGGTCGTGGCCTTGAAGTCACGCACCATCGCAGCATCGGATGCGGTGGCGCAGTCGCTGGAGGCGGCGCATTGGTTGCGAGCACAAGGCGCGCAGCAGATTTACTTCAAGGTTTGTTCAACCTTCGACAGCACGCCGCAAGGCAACATTGGACCGGTCACCGAGGCGTTGATGCAGTTCTTGAACTGCGATTTCACCTTGGTCACACCTGCCTTCCCTGACAACGGACGCACGGTTTTCAAGGGGCATCTGTTCGTCGGCGATGTGCTGCTCAGTGAATGCGGCATGCGCAACCATCCACTGACGCCCATGACCGATGCCAACCTGGTGCGGGTGATGCAGGCGCAGTGCCAGCGCAAAGTGGGTTTAATTGACCATGCGGTGGTCGCGCGAGGGTCGGCTGCCATCACAGCGCGCATGGCGGCGTTGCGGGCAGAAGGCGTGAGCATCGCGATTGCCGATGCAGTATCTAACGACGACCTGATCGCTTTGGGCGCAGCCCTTCGTGATGCCCGTTTGATGACCGCAGGCTCCGGGCTGGCCATTGGACTACCGCAGAATTTTGATATCGCTCCGTCTGCCCAAGCGGCACAGTTGCCTGCCCCTTTCGGATTCAAGGCCGTGGTGTCGGGCAGTTGTTCCGTGGCCACGAACCGCCAGATGTTGCACTTCACCCGCGCCGGCCATACAACCTTGGCCATTGACCCCATGCGCATCGCGGCAGGCGTGGATGTGGCCAGCGAAGCCCTGGACTGGGTACGGCCGCATTTGTCGGTTGATGTGCCGGTGTTGATTTACTCATCGGCCGACCCGTCTTCGGTTCAAGCCGTGCAGACGCAGTTGGGCGTGGCCGATGCCGGGCACTTGGTGGAAGCCACTTTGGCTCGAATCGCTCGTGGTTTGGTGGAGTGTGGAGTTCGGCAGTTGGTCGTTGCGGGTGGTGAAACCTCGGGCGCCTGTGCACAGGCTTTAGGTATCGAACGCATGCGCATCGGCCAACAAATTGATCCCGGTGTTCCTTGGTGCCACGCACACTGTGAGGTAGCACCCGGCACCGGGCTGCACATCAGCTTAAAGTCCGGCAACTTTGGCACAGACGACTTTTTCAGCAAAGCGTTCGCCGTGTTGTCCAACAATTGAGCCCACACCATGACCGAGTCTCAAGCCCGAGAAGAAATATGCCGCGTGGGCCGCAGCCTCTTCGAGCGCGGTTATGTGCATGCGACGGCGGGCAACATCAGTGTGCATTTGGACGAAGGTTTTGTCATCACTCCCACCGATGCCTGTCTGGGGTTCTTGGATCCAGCCTCTTTGGCTCATGTGGATGCGCACGGCCAACAAACCAGCGGCGACCGTGCCAGCAAAACCTGGGTGCTGCACCATCGAATTTATAAGGCCGCGCGTCAGTTTGATGCAGCCACCTGCTGCGTTATCCATACCCACAGCACCCACAGCGTGGCGCTGAGTCTGCGCGTGAATGAGCCGGAACTGCTGCCCGCCCTCACGCCTTACTTCGTCATGAAAGTCGGTCATGTTCCCTTGCTGCCCTACCACCGGCCCGGTGACCCGCAGGTCGCGGATCAAGTGGCTGCCTTGATCGACCGTTACGGTCAGGCGGGCACACCGCTGCGCGCCGTGATGCTCAAGCGACTGGGGCCCAACGTTTGGCACGACAGCCCCGCAAATGCCATGGCAACATTGGAGGAGCTGGAGGAAACGGCGCGTTTGGCGGTGCTGTCTGCAGGGCTGCCACTCGACGCATTGAGTGCAGAGCAAATTGAAACCCTCAGAGCAACCTTTGCCGCCCGCTGGTGAACCGGAGAATCCATTCCATGCCTCGTTTTGCCGCTAATTTGTCCATGCTCTACAACGAGCTGCCTTTTTTGGACCGTTTTGCGGCCGCTGCCCAAGATGGATTCAAGGCGGTGGAGTACCTTTTTCCTTATGCCTACAAAGCCAGCGAGCTGGCAGCGCGTTTGAGGGACCATGGTCTGCAACAGGTGCTGTTCAATGCGCCCCCTGCTGGGCTTGATGCCGCCTCCATCGCGCAAGCATGGGAGTCGGGTCAACGCGGAACCGCTTGTTTGCCCGGGCGTGAAGCGGAGTTTCGTGATGGTGTTGCGCTGGCCTTGGATTACGCGCAAGCACTCAATTGCCCACGCATTCACCTGATGGCGGGTCTGGCCCTTGCCGACAGCGACGCCGACGACCTGCACCGCACCTATATCAACAACCTGCGCTGGGCGGCAGAACTGGCGCAAGCCGCAGGCCGACAAGTGTTGATCGAACCGATCAACACACGAGACATGCCGCGTTTCTTCTTGAACTACCAGGCACAAGCCCATGCGGTGCTGGATGAAGTTGGCGCGGACAACCTCCAGGTGCAAATGGACCTGTACCACTGCCAGATCATGGAGGGTGATGTGGCGACAAAACTTCGCACCTACCTGCCGACAGGGCGCGTTGGGCATGTGCAGATCGCCGGCGTTCCCCAGCGGCACGAGCCCGATGTGGGTGAGTTGAATTACGGCTACCTGTTTCCCTTGCTCGATGAACTGGGATACGAAGGCTGGACCGGCTGCGAGTACCGTCCGCGCAGCGGTACTTCGGAGGGACTGCAGTGGTTGCAGCGCTGGTTGAGGGAAGACCGCGTTAACCCGCTTTAACCAGAGACGGTTTCCTGCGTGTCGTCGATAAAAGCGGGCAGGGCGCCAGTGGTTTTGAGACCGTCCATTCATCGGTCTGTAAGGCAGCTGCATCGACGAGCCAGTGTTGAAGCGCCTCAATGGCCTGTGAACCTGCACGCCGCTGCGGGAACAGCAAAAAATACCCCTGCTGCGATTGAAACGGCAAATCAAACGCCACAACGACCTGTTGCGACTTGAGTTCAGGGTCGAGCAGGCAACGCGGCACCAGGGCCACACCCAGCTTGGCAGCTGTCGCTTTGATCAACATGGAAAACGGATCAAACCGCGGCCCCATCGTGGAAGATGGGTGCACGACGCCAGCTGCTTGAAACCACGATGTCCAAGCGCCGGGCTCGCCTTCATGCTGCAACAGCGTGAAGCGGGCCAGATCGGCTGGCGTGCGGATGCGGTCAGCCCCTTGCAGGAAATCAGGGTGGCAGATCACCACCCGCTCACGCCCCATCAGGTAGTGGCTGACCAAACCCGGCCCTCCGGGTTCACCAAAACGAACCGCCGCATCGACATCCGATGGCCAGTGGTCCAGCAGTTTCGGATAACGCACCAAGGTCAGGCTGACGTTGCGGTTGTTCTGTGAAAAAGACGGCAGGCGTGGAATGAGCCAGTTCACCCCGAACGTTGTTGGGCAGGCGAGGTTCAGACTTCCGCCCTGGTCCCCATGGGTCAGCACTTCCACGGTGGCCGCCTCCAGCTGCGTCAGCAAAGGCCCAATGCGGTTGATGTAGTTCAGGCCCGGATCGGTGAGGGTGAGCTGGGGAAATGTTCGCTCAAACAAACGAAGCGACAGCATGGCCTCCAACTTGGCGACATGGTGGCTGATGGCACTTTGGCTGAGGTGAAGTTCTTTCCCAGCGCGTGTGAAATTCAAGTGCCGCGCTGAGGCCTCGAACGCCTGCAGGTCAAGTAAGGAAGGAATGTAGCGGCGCATGAGGTGAGCTTGTATTTGGGAAGACTTAGGGACCCTCTGCATCAATCGCTTACCGACTTCGCATCCCCGGATTGAAGCGATCTGCGGCGTTGCAAATCCGCGCCATAGCGGGGCTATGGCTGTGGTGTTGCGCCTTGCATCTCACTCCAATCCGAGGCGCGCCATCGGCAACCGATTGATGCAGAGGGTCCTTAGCGCACAGTGGGCAATGCGACAAGGTTAGGCCAACGCAATGGTTTCGTGAATACGCTCAAACCCTGCAGGGATAGACAAAGCGGGCTGGCGGACAGTCCGCGGCCGAAAACAAAAAAGCCGGAAGCCCTCGAGCTTCCGGCCAAAAATCCCTGAACTTCCAGGGACCGTTGCAATCGGGAATGTCGATTAAAAAGCAGTGCGCAGACCAGCCTGCACCACCCGTTTTTGCGAGATGTCATTTTTCAAGTCGCCTGTGGCAGAAGAGAACGCGGTGTAAAGGAAAGTTCTCTTAGACAAACCGTAGCGCAGGCCGACGGCCAATTTGCCAACGTCGTTGTCCGCACCGCTTGCCGTCTCGTACTTGGTGAGGGTGTAGTTGGCGCCCAAGACAAAATTTCCAAAGGGCACAGACGCACCGATGGTGGTGGCCTGCAATTCGGACGCGCTGAAACTGCCCGATGCGCTGCTCACCAATAAATTGCTCAACGCACCCACATTGCCAGTGGCGATCGTCAGATCTTTTGCGTTTTGGTAACCGATGAACAGCTTGACCACCTTGAAATCCACGTTGCCACCCACGGTAACGACCTTGTTGGTATCCGCACCGCTCACGCGATCCTTGTTCCACTCGTAGGCGAGGCCGGCCGCAATCGGGCCGCTTTCGTAACCGACGTTGACACCGAAGAACTTGTCATTCACGTTCTCGCCGGGTGCGTGCTGAACCCGCGCCACGAAACCGGCCATCACGGGTGTTTGATACTGCACCATGTTGTCTTGACGAGGCGCATCGATGAACTGCGGCAATGCACGTCCACGGTTGGTAACGCCTATGCCAGGATTCAACACCATCCCATTGGAGAACGGATTGGTTGCTCCCAGAACCACATCGTGAAAGGTGTACTGTCGACCCAGCCGAATCTCACCCAGTGTGGCGGAGGACAGGTAGATAAAACCCTGTCGTCCAAACAGGCGTCCGCCTTGGGCAGAGGTGCCGGTGTCTGCCGTGAATCCAGACTCCAAATGCGCGCCCGCTTTGAGGCCCCCGCCCAGGTCCTCAACGACCCGCAAACCCCAGCGAGAGCCGTTCATACCGTTGACATGGCCGTCGTTCATCGTGGTCAGGCTGCTGCCTCCCACATTGGAGCCTGCTTTGGTGTTGCTGAGGTTCAGATCAACCAGCCCAAACAAGGTGACAGACGACTGTGCCTGTGCCCCGCCCGCGATGGAGATGAGTGTGACTGCTGTAAAGAAAATGCGCTTCATTCAATTGTCCTTTTAATTGGTTTGACCATGACGTGGAGAGCGGCACCTGTTGCCGCTGCACTGCACCTGACGCTTGCGGTGTGTGGCTTGTGGCCGATGACCTCCGCTGGCAGTCGTTGACTTGTTGCCGCTTCCAGGAAGCTGGAAGTCCCACAGCAAACGGGCTCAGTGCACGGAGGAAGATGGTGGCGGAGGTTCCCACCCAGCAACAAACGCAAAGTTTGCGCAGGGCGATCGAAATTCCGAATGGGTCGGGGGTACGCCGGGCTCCGGCGAAAAACCCTTCGGCTTCGCCGCAGGGTCGCCCGTCTCGCTTCTTGAAAGATGCCAAAGCGGCATCGACATTGAGAATGCTCACTCAGGGAGCTTCCCTGGTCCACGGGCCTTCAGCTCGACAAGGTCGTGCGGCTTCGCTTGGGAAACCGGTGTTGGTCAAGCCAGGAGGTTTGACTTAAAAATGTCATAGACCTGTCACGTGTTTGACACCTGATTCCCCGACCATTCGGGGCACTGAAACCAGTTGTTGCAGTGCACCCCCTTGACGAGGAATTCATGAACAAACCTTTCGACCTGCCCGCCACCATCGTCCACGACGACGAGCTCGACCTGAACACCTCTGGCAACGCCAGCTTCAACCAAGTGCTTGATGCTCGCTTGTCTCGCCGCTCCATGCTGCGTGGCGGCATGGGCACGGCTGGCGCGGCGGTGCTGGGAACATGGGGCTTGACCGCCTGCGGTGGCGGTGATGATGCAGCTCCAGCACCAGCACCAGCACCAGCACCAGCCGCTCCGTCTGCCTCTGCCACCACCATCGACAAACTGAACTTCACTGCGGTTGCCAAAAGCACGGCTGACGTCGTCAGCGTGCCTGCCGGTTACACCGCGAGCGTGTTGATCGCCCTGGGCGACCCGCTGACGGCCGCTACCCCTGCCTACAAAAACGACGGCACCGACACCGGTTTTGAAACCCGTTCGGGCGACCACCACGACGGCATGGAGTATTTCGGTTTGTCCGCTGATGGCAGCAAACGCGACGCCGCCGGCAGCGAGCGCGGCTTGCTCGTGATGAACCACGAAGCACTGACCGATCAGTTCCTGCATGCCGCTGGCGTTACCGCCAACCCACGCCCCGCTTCTGAGACCGACAAAGAAGTTCCAGCCCACGGCGTGAGCATTGTTGAAGTGCGCAAAACCGCCGGCAAATTTGCATATGTGCAAAGCTCCAGCTACAACCGCCGCATCACGCCGCTCACCCCGATTCAGATTTCGGGCCCTGCACGTGGCAATGCGCTGATGAAGACCAAGTTCTCCACCGATGGCACCTCCACACGCGGCACCATCAACAACTGCGGCACCGGCTACACCCCTTGGGGCACCTACCTCACCGGTGAAGAAAACTGGGCGGGTTATTTCACCCGCAGCAGCACCGACAACGCGGCACGCACCGGTATCGACGCCAAAGGCGTCACCTCGCTGAACCGTTATGGCCGCGCACAAGGTGCTGCCAGCCGCCATGGTTGGGAAACCTCAGGCGCAGACGACAAATACGCCCGCTGGAACATCAGCAAAATCGGCACCTCTGTCGATGGCACGGATGACTACCGCCACGAACTCAACGCCCAGGGTTACATCGTAGAGATTGATCCCTACGACGCCACCCAAGCCGTCAAAAAACGCACTGGCCTGGGCCGTTTCGCCCACGAGAGCGCGTCCTTCGGCAAACTCACCGCAGGCAAACCCGTGGCGGTTTACCAAGGTGATGATTCACGCGGCGAGTACATCTACAAATTTGTGTCCACCGCCAACTGGGACAACGCCGACTTCAGCCCCGCCAACCGGATCACCACCGGCGACAAATACCTGGACAACGGCAAACTCTACGTGGCCAAGTTCACCGCCGACGGCAAGGGCAGTTGGGTGGAACTGAACATCAGCAACCCGCTGATTTCGGGCTACACCACCTACACCTTTGCAGACCAAGGTGATGTGCTCATCAACGCCCGCCTGGCGGCTGACGCCGTGGGCGCCACCAAAATGGACCGCCCCGAATGGTGCGCTGTTCACCCCACCACGGGCGAGATCTATTACACCCTGACCAACAACAGCAACCGCAAAGTCGAAGCGGCCTCGGGCGCTTTTGTGGTCGACTCGGCCAACCCACGTGCTTACAGCGACTCCGTCTCCGGTGGTGCAGCAGGTTCGCCCGGCAACATCAACGGTCACATCATCCGCTTGCGTGAAGATGGCGACAACACGGCTGCCACCACCTTCACCTGGGACGTCTACCTCTTTGGTGCCGAGTCGGGTGCCGATGCGGCCAAGATCAATTTGTCTGGCCTGACAGCCGATCAAGACCTGTCCAGCCCTGACGGCCTGTGGTTCAGCCAGTCCACCAAGCTGTGCTGGATTCAAACCGATGACGGCGCCTATACCGACGTGACCAACTGCATGATGTTGGCCGGTGTGCCAGGCAAAGTGGGCGATGGTGCCAAAACCACCCTGAGCTACACCAAGACCGACGGCACCACGCTGACGGTGGACACCTACGTGGGCAAGAAGCCGACCAGCGACGTGCTCAAACGTTTCCTGGTGGGTCCCAAGGATTGCGAAATCACCGGTGCTGCTGAAACGCCTGACGGCAAAACCATGTTCGTCAACATTCAGCACCCCGGTGAAACCATCACCAAAGCCAACGTCACCGACCCCAGCAAATACCTCAGCCACTGGCCAGGCAATGCGGGTTACGGTGCAGGCGGCGCCAACGCCCGCCCCCGTTCAGCCACCATCGTCATCACCAAAAACGATGGCGGATTGATCGGCAGCTGATCGATTCTTCATTCCTCTCAAGGAAACTTTGGCCGCCAGTTTTTGCTGGCGGCTTTTTTCTTGGTGGTGTTTGATTCAAGGTGGTGTTTGATTCAAGGTGGTGTGTGAGGCAATCACTCTTTGCGAGGCCGTCATTGCCGCGCAGGCGGGAACCCGGCCTGCGTCGCCAATGACGGGGTGGGTGTTTGCAGTGCCACACGTGACCATGAATCATCCCTTCACATCAACAGGAGCGCTGCCCGTGTTGAAAAAAATGATGTCTTGTTTGGCAGCGTGGGTGGCCACACTGGGTTTGACGACTTCGGCCCACGCCCAAGACGCCCGCCGAGGTGCAGAGCTGTACATGCAATTGCCCGGCGGCGTGGCCAGCTGCGTGTCCTGCCACGGCCCCGAGCCGCAGAACAACCGCAACAGCCTGCTCAAAGCCGCCAACAACCCGCAGGCCTTGACCAAAGCCCTGGCCACGGTGGGTGTCATGTCATACATCCGCGCGTCACTGGACGACGCGGGCATCAATGACCTGGCTGCTTTTCTGGGCACGGTGAACGTGGCATCTTCCGCCGACACGGCTTTGTTGATGTTTCCGCTGACCGCTGACTTCGGCACCTTGGGTTTGGGTGCCGCCAGTGGCCCCCAGCGGTTTGTGCTGTTCAACCGGGGCGCAGTGCCCATCAACTTATCTGGTTTGAGCGTGCGCAGCGCCGACAACAGCAATGGCTACAGCCTGAGCAACCAATGTCCCAGCAGCTTGGCCAGCGGTGCGTCTTGTACGGCCAGCATCAGTTTTGTCGCCACGGCTGTGGGGCAATTTGCAGCTTCGCTGCAAGTCAGCAGTTCTGCCACGTCCATGCCCTTGGTGGCCGGCTTGGCGGCCAAAGTCAACTCAAGCGCAGGGGGTGAGTTGATGTGGTCGCCCGAACCACAAGCGCTTGAATTCGGCAGTGGTGGTTCAGCCAGCCTGCCCAGCACAAGGCAGCTCACCTTGGTCAACGGTGGGCTCGTACCGGTCACCTTGGGTGCAGCGCCGTTGGTGTTCGGCAGTGTGACCCTCACAGGCCAAAACACGGCCCCGTTTTCGGTGAACGGTTGCGCAGCCGGTGTGGTGTTGCCACCGTCCAGCAGTTGCCAGCTCACCGTGGCTTACGCCACCGGCAGCCCAGCACCCGGCCAAGCTGTGCTTCAGATCCGCTCCAATGGGAAGAACCCGCCCGCCGTGTTGTTGAGTGCAGCCGGGTCACCTGTGGCCGTCACACCGCCCACATCACCACCCACGCCAGAGGCAGGCGGTGGCGGTGGGGCCATGACGGCTTACCCGAGCAGCTTGTTGTGGTTGTGTGGTGTTGCCGCAGCGGCCCTCGCGCTGGGGCGGCGTCAACAGTCTCGGGCGACATGAGGCCTGCCAGGGGTGTTTCCCAAACTCCTGCCAAGGCAGATCCGTTCACCCTGACCCTTCGATTGCCGGAGAACGCAAACCCCGGTTCCTTCGACTGGTCAGAAAAATCATCCCCAAGCTGACATCGAATGAAGCCCCACAGGTCTTCATTCGACGCCGGCTTCAAGCCGCTTCACGTCAATAGCGCGATCAAAATGATGACGGGAATAGGGATGCCGAGGAAAAAAAGAAGCAATGAACGCATAAAGTCTCCGGTAGAAAAAAGGGATGGAGTGAGCAACACGCTGGGGTCTGCGTTGGCGCAACGTTCAACACGTGAGGCAAACACAGTCTCGTTGAACCGAGCGTTGGTTTTCGAGCCGCTTGAGCTCAAGCGCACCGGCCAAACCTATGCTGCCCGCGGCACACAACATCAAAAATCGCGTTGTCGCCCACCGAAAGTGGCGGCCCAGCTTGCGGCAAACGCACCCGCCAGCAGGGAAACAAAGAGCCACAGCGCACCGTAAGCCGACGATCGACGTGCCGCATCAGCGGCTTGTTTTGTTTTGGTCTGCACTTCTTGCCATTGGGTTTGGGCGCGGGAGTAAGCATCCACCACCCGCTTTTCAGCATCTGGCGCCGTCAAACCTGTTCGTTGTGCAACGACCTGGCCCACGTACCGAACGTCTTCAGGTGGCAATGCGCCGGTGCCGATGCTGTTCATGAAGATACGAGCCACTTCGGCAGTGGGCGCAGGGGTGGTCGTATCGCCGCCGATTGGCGGGGTGCTGGTGGCGGCTGCATCTTTTCGGAACAAGGTGTCCAGCAAATAATTCATGGGCCCGTTATCCGATTCGGCCTCCGATGTTGCTAGCGCAGCGCCCGCCACCGCAGCCGTACTCGTGGTCAGCGCAGAACCAGCCACCGAGGCGCCGGCTTGCAGCCCGCCACCGAGGACGTTACTGATCACCGAGCCCAGCAAGGCCGCTGTGGCCAACGAGGCGATGGCCCACGCCAAAAATCCATGGGCCGTGTCACGAAAATACACCTCGTCCAGCTGTGCGCCGGCCCACCGAACACGCAGTCTCCCGGCCAAATAACCGCCCATGCCAGAAGCAACGATCTGGCAGAACGTGATCCAGACGATGGTCGAAATGCCCCAAGTGGCCGCTGAGATGCCTTCCTGCGACCAGGGCGAAACCGCTGACAACCCGAGCCCGACGCCCAGAACCAACAAGATCAGCGACAGCGCCGCAGCCGCCGCAGCGCCCGCGAGAATGGCAGGCCATGACACGGCGCCGGGTTCTTCGACACCGACTCCGTGGGCGAAGGTGGATGGGGATCGCTGATCGGGAATTTGTTCAGAGGCGGTTAAGGTTGAAACGGGCATCAGGGTCTCCAGTGATTGCGGGCGGGCCATCATGGTCTGGTGACGGACCGAAGTTCGTAGGAGCGGGCTGGAGAACCCTGTAGGAGAGGAGCACTGCGGGTGTTGTGTGTCTTGGCCGGGCACGAGCCACGGCCGCATCGTTACAAGCCAGCCTGACCGTGACTTTTCCGCCGAGGGTCTGCACCCCAGCGCAGCCAGCTACCGTTGCTGTGTTGATCCACTCAAACGCCGCGCACTCTGGGCGGCGCTTTGGAAAGGCCCTGCCGATAGGGGCGACTGAATCAGTGCGCGATCGCCAGGTGGTCCACACCTTCGCCTTGCAGCGAGCGGATGAGGTTGTCGGCCGCACGCATCTCGATCTCGAAACGGACCTGCTTGACGGCTGAGCCCAGGTGCGGTGTGAGCACCGTGGACGGGTGCTGGATCAAGCCGGGATGCACCTGGCGGGGCCTGTCGGGCAGCAACCAGTCCTCCATTTCGTACACATCGGCGGCATAGGCCCCAAGCCTGCCGTTGTCCAATGCCTCGGCCACCGCCGCCTCGTCCACCACCGAACCACGCCCGATGTTCACCAGGATGAGGCCGGGTTTGGCCAGGCGCAGTGCTGTTCGGTCGATCAAATGGCGGGTGGTGCCCAGGAGGGGAACCGCCAGAAAAACGTAGTCAGCGCGGGCCAGTGCCTGTTCCTGCGTCACGATGGTCAAACGTTCGTCCTGGCCATGCGGATCCACACCCAGCAACTCGGCACAACCGAACCCCTGCACGCGGTCTACGATGGCGCGGCCCACGGCGCCCAGCCCCACCACCGCCACCACCGACCTGTGCAGACCCGTCCCGTAAAAACGCGGCCGCCATCCGGCGTAATGGCGCCGCACCGACGCATCTCCGGCAAGCACGTGCCGCCCGGCAGCGATGGCCAGGCCCAGGGCCAGTTCAGCGGTCGGTTCGGTCAGCAGGTCGGGCACAAAACTCACGCTGATACCCGCCTGCGCACAGGCCTTGAGGTCAAAGTTGTCAAACCCTTTGAGCGCACAGGCGATGGTTTGGAGGTGGGGCGCGTGCTGCAGCGTGGACGCGTCCACGCGGTCGGGCATGAAGGCCATCAGGGCCTGGGCATCACGCAGGTGATGCTGCAACTCAGCCTCGCTCCAAGGCTCGGGCCCCGGGTTCATCACCACCTGGCCGCAGGCCTGAAGTTTTTGAAGCACTTCGGGGGCGATGGGTTGGGTCACCACGATCGTCGGCATGTTGATGCACTTCCTCACTTGAGACGTTGGCGCAGCACTGCACCCAGGCTGTCCACCACCAACACGCAGGCGAGGATGGACAACAAAATGGCTGACACTTCGTCGTACTTGATCAGGCGCAAGGCGGCCATCAGCTCAAAGCCGATGCCACCGGCGCCCACGATTCCCATCACGGCCGACGCGCGGAAGTGGTACTCCCAGCGGTAGATGGAAATGTCTGCCAACTGCGGCAACACCTGGGGCAGCACCGCGTGGGTGATGACCTGCAAGCGGCTCGCGCCGGCCGCAGTGGCGGCCTCCAGGGGTTTGGGGTCGACATGTTCAATGGCTTCGGCATAAAACTTGGCCACCATGCCGGTGGAATGCAGCGCCAAGGCGAGCACCCCAGGCAAGGCACCAAAACCCACGGCCGCAACGAACAAAATGCCCAGGATGATTTCGGGCACGGAACGAAACGCTGCCAGCACGGTGCGGGTCAACCGGCCCACCGCGGCATGGGGCGTGGTGTTGGGTGCTGCCAGCAAGGCCAGTGGCAGGGAGGCCAGCACGGTGAGCACCGTACCCGCAATGGACATGGCCAGCGTATCGCGCAGCGGAATCACCCAGTGCTCCCAGCGCGTGAAATTGGGCGGCACCATCTCCGAGGCCAGTTGTTGGATGGCGGGCGCCCCTTCCAAAAACCGCTGGGCATCAAAGAAGCCTGTGACTTGCAGCGCAATGGTGCACACCAGCAGCACAGCGGCCACCTGCGCCAGCCGACGCAACTGGCGCTGCCTGTCAACGGCAATGATGGATTGGAGCGCCGAGGTCGTCATTGCATACGGCCCAGGTCGAGTTTCAACACCGTGGCCGTCTCACGCAGCACGTCATAAGCTTGGTCGTTGGTTGCAGCAAACGCCTGCACCCGGAACGCCTTGAGCACCTCGGCATCCTTCATTTCAAGGAAGGCATTACGAATGGCCTGTTTGAGTTCAGGCTTCAGGTCGGCCTGCATGACGATGGGGTAGTTGGGAATGGGGGCTGACAGCTCCAGCTCCACGATCTTGCTGGCGTCAATGGTGCCCTTGGAGATCAGATTGGTCAGGATGGGTTTGGACAGCGCGCCCGCTGGAACCTGCCCCGCTTGCACCGCACGGGCCACGGCATCGTGGGTGCCCAGGTGAACGGGACGGTAGTCTTTCTCGCCGTCGAGCTGGTACTTTTTAAGCAGATGGGCGCGTGGGGCGAGGTGGCTGGAGGTGGAGGCCTGGTCGCCAAAACCAAAGGGCTTGCCACGAACGTCGCTCAAGGTTTTCACCGGGCCACCTGCGGTGGCAATGAGCACCGACTGGTAGGTGGGCGAGCCGCGTTCAACGCCCACGGCAAAGGGCTCAATGTTGGGCGCCTTGGACTTGGCCAGCACATACGAGAACGGCCCGAAATACGCCACCTCGATGCGGCCAAAACGCATGGCTTCAATCATGGAGGAGTAGTCGGTGGTGACAATGATCTCCACCTCCTTCTTGAGCGTTTGCTCCAGATAACGTTTGAGCGGCTGCGCGTTTTGAATGATGCTGGACGCGTTTTCATCGGGCAAAAGCGCCACACGCAGCTTGGCAGGGTCTTTGCCTTGCGCCTGCGCCCACAGCGGCAAGGCCAGTGCCACCGAGGTGAGGGTCAGGGTGAGGGCGCGGTTGAGTTGTCGACGGGTCAGCATGGCTGGAACTCCTGGGGTTGGGATGGATGAGCGCCCGGTTGGGCCACATGAGAAGGGTGGGGTGCTGTGCCCGCAGCACCCTGGGCATACAGGGCAGCGGCCAACTCGGGCGTGAGCCGTGCGGCCACATCGTCAAAGACCACGCGGCCTTGCCGAATGCCCACGATGCGGTCGGCAAACATCTGGGCCAGGTTCACCTGGTGAAGGCTCACGATGGCGGTCAGTCGGTCTGTTTTGCAGATGGCGTGCAACAGCGTGAGCACGCCCTGCGCCGTGGCCGGGTCCAGGCTGGCCACCGGCTCATCGGCCAGCAGCAGCCGAGGCTGCTGAACCAGGGCGCGTGCAATGCCCACACGCTGCTGTTGTCCGCCAGACAAGGTGTCCGCCCGGGCCAGCGCCTTCTCCAGCAGGCCCACACGGTCGATCACCGCCAAGGCCTGCAGTTTGTCGGCGCGGCTCCAGGGCCACAGCGATTGGAGCGGCCCGCGGCTGGCCAGCTTGCCCATCAGCACGTTGTCCAGCACCGTTTGGCGCCCGATCAAATGGTGCTGCTGAAACACCATGCCGCAGTGGCGCCGGTGTTCACGCAGGTTGCGAGGCGACACCACACCGTGCGGCAGATCTGCCACCACCACCGTGCCCATGGTGGGCGTTACCAAGCCGTTGATGCTGCGCAGCAGCGTTGATTTGCCCGCACCGGAGGCGCCCAGCAGCACCACAAACTCACCCCGGCACACGGAGAGGTTGGTGGGCTCCAGCGCGCGGTGGCCGTCGGCGTAAGTGACCGCCACGCCTTGCAGGCTCAACATGCGCTGGTTTTTGTCAAATTCCATGGTGGGGTCTCGTGGGTGGTCTGCGCCGGGCAAGGCACATGGTTCGCTTCAGTTCTGATGCCCTTGCCGTATCAGGAAGAAGTGGCATATACGGTGGCATCTCAAGAAGCACAGGCGGGAGTGTGGGCGGGTGACATGTCATCAAGATGAAACTTCCACCCGGAAAAATGGCGGTTCCCATAGGCCAGACCTATGCATTGCACCTGCCGCTGAATGAGCCTGCTCGCCGCCCTGAAAGCCTTTGACGCCACCGCACGCACGGGCAGCATGACCGCTGCAGCCCAGCTGCTCGGGCTGGCGCAGCCCACCGTGTCGGCGCACATACAGCGTCTGGAGAGTGACTTTGGTGTGGAACTCTTCCATCGGCGGGGCCGGCGGCTTGAACTCACAGCCTTTGCCAAAAACCTTCTGGACCACACCCGCCGCACCTTCAGCGGCGAGGAGGACGCCCTGGCCCTGCTGGCGGCGGCAAAAAATCGCTACACCGGCCACCTGGTCATTCACGCCATCGGTCCTTACAACCTCGTGCCCGTTCTGAAAACCTTCGTGGCGCGTTACCCCAAGGTTCATGTCGCCGTGGGCGTAGGTGACTCGCGCAGCATCACTGAAAAAATTCGGACCTACCAAGGCGATATCGGCGTGGTGCTCAACCACGTGGACCACCCCGAACTCTTCGGCATGCCCTTCAGGGTTCAGCGCCTGGTGGTGTTTGCCAACGCCGAGCATCCGCTGGCAAGGCAACACGGCCTGCGTCTGCGGGACTTGCAGGACCAGCGTTTCGTGATCCGTGAGGAAGGGTCAACCACCCGTTTGGTATTTGAACAAGAGCTTGCGCGCCACGGCGTTCAAGTGCAGGTGGCCCTGGAGATGGGCAGCCGAGAGGCCGTGCGAGAAGCCGTCGCCCAAGGCCTGGGCCTGGGCGTGGTCGCCGAAACGGCCTACGTCGCCGACCCCCGACTCGTGAAGCTGGACCTGCTCGACACCAAAATGGCCACCCAGGTTCATTTCATCTGCCGCCAGGAACGGCGGCAGGCACCGTTGATTTCTACGTTGTGGTCACTGGCTCAGGAGGTGGGGAGCGGAAGGGTGTGACTGCCTGATGAGCTGCAGCGGGACTGGTGGCGGGCCGCTCATTTCCGCTTTTTTCACTGCTGTTCACTCGCAGGCATGGCGGATTCACAAGGTCGGGTAAGAGTTAACGGTCCGTGGGGGAGGAGAAGTGGAAGACCTGACCCTCGATGCTGCTCGATGCTGCTTTACCACCGAGTAAATCGAGCCCAGCCGCTCAAAAGGGCATCGGGGTCAAGCATCAATCTTCATCTTCAAACCAGATGCAGGAGAAGACACCATCGTCGCCTGACACTATGAGACCGGAATCGAACGTTGATTTCGTGAATGAGTTAAACCCCGCTCGCATTGGCCCTTTTCGGTTGGAAAAGTATCGACTGCTCGCATTGGCATGTTCCTCAAATACCGCGTTGGCGAGATCCCGAGCATCGGTTAGCGGCATGTACTGGTGATCGTGCACCAGGTCTTTGTGCAGTAGGTCTGTGAGAATTGATAGCGCGGCGTCTCTGCCATGTTCGAAAAGCAGTAGTGGCTCCGGTTCTAAGCCAAACGCCTCTAGCGCCAGAACGAGAGCTCGCTCGAATACCTCACGGTCGTGCCCATAGTCCTGCGATGTGTAGCTACCCGGCAAGTACACAACGGAATATCGTGTACTGCCGAATGTTCTGGCTGCGATCAGTGATCGTAGGTGCTTCATAACGCCCAATGATTGAATTCACCGGGCACAGAAGGCGGTGTGGTGGAGTGATGGTTTGGGCGTCACTTAATTAAAACTTTGACTGCAGATGCTGTGAGTGGCGAGATCGCCTCAAGAAGCGCTGACGCTAGCGGGCCCACTTCAAGAGATTTGATTTCAGTGACCTTCACGTCTTTCATCGGACACTTAAAGACTGGCATCTGCTTTGGCACCTCATCTAGGAAAAATCTTGCCCTGACAACCTGACCTGGGTTAATGTGATCCAGCTGAACAGCGCACTGATCCGCATCAGTACGTTCTAGCTTCCAAAGGTCTTCGTAGCCGGGCGGAGCATCCTCGATGTAGATCGGAATTACGTATGTCGCACCGACAGCCTCTATGACGATTGGAGGTCGTTCAACTGCGCGATTGCCAAGATTTACGACGTCAACGGATAGAAGCGTCGGTTCAACTAACTGTTCACCATTGAACTCAATTTTGAGCGAAGCTTTTCCTCCAGGGACTCTGTCCATTGCGAGTAATGGAGATAGGCTCATCCGATAGCCAAGGGTTTGTGTGGCAAGTGACTTTTTAGTAGACCAAGCAGAAACAAACCAAGCAATAAGCGCCGCAATGATCGTGGCTGCAATTCCGGAGATTCCGATCCAATCTGATGGGGTTAAAGTCATGGATACCTATGAATCAATCGTTGGGACGCCCCAGGTTTGATTTCAGCCGACCGGCCAGCGTAGCTTGCCAGGGGCGGCTGCAATGAAAGGTTAACCCGTGCTGTGCCAGTAAAGCAGCAATGGACCAGCAGACGAGCTGCAGAGAAAACACTCCTCGAGCCCGCCAAAATTTGGCTCAATGAAATATTTTGGCCTGACATTATTTGGCACCTCAAAGTCGATCAATTCAATTGGCGGGTAGCAATTTAATTGACCTGGCCTAATAGTGCTCAGTTGAGCACGATCCCACTGCGCTTCTGTCCAAGTGACAACCTCAAGCTCTTGTAGATCAGCCTCCTCGCATCCCATGTGGATCGCAATTGCTAGCAAGGCGGTGGCGGCGAAGTCCTCATCTCCGACCGTGCCGTCTAGCCTTGAAAATACTACATAGCTCTCCTCGGTTTCACCGTGCGTCCTGTCAATGTAGTGAAGCTTGACGTTGGCAACCGTATCTCTATCAAGTCTTTGCAATATGTCTGTAGGTTTCATCTGCGGCTAAGTTGTTATAGGGCGAAAGTTCTGCCGCATAACACCGCCCCTGTCCTTCTCAATCTGACAGTGCTACCGGCCTGCAACCCGAACAGAACTTGAGCTTTTGACACCACGTACATGGCTGACGCCCCCATAACAAAAACGCGAAAAGCGGCAAATCGCATCTCCAGTTCCAGACCCTGCGCGCTCACCCGATCTACAGCCTGCGTCGCCCCCCTCAAACACCAATCTCATCCAAATCCCGATAAACATCCCGCAGCCACATCTTCACGCGCTGGCGGTCCATCAGGCCGAGGCCTTGGTCGTCGGTGGCGGTTTTGGCTTTCCAGAAGCTGCTGCTGGCGGCGTCTACTTTTTGGATGACGCTGTCGTGCAGTTTTTTCAGCGGCATCACCTTGGCGCCCATCTCGACGGCGCGGGCTTGTTCGCCGGATTGCTCCAGCACGCTGAAATCGGTGCCACGGATCTGGTTGCGCACCAGGGTGTAGTGCAGGCTGGTACCAAAGTGGTCCAGCAGTTTGCGCAGCAAATCGACGGAGTCTTTGCCTGAATCCATCACATGCCAGTAGTGGATCTTGACGTTCATCTCGTCGGCCAGGTTGAGCACGCCCGAGTCGTCCATCCAGCGCACCAAGGGGTCATGGGTTTGGGCAGCGAGGTCGACGAGGATGCGGCGCTGGGGTTGTTCGACGGCGGCTTCCATGATGGCGTCCAGGGCTTCATAGCGGTCCACCAGCACGGGCGACGCGTAACCTGAGTAAAAACGCATCAGGGCGCCATGGGAGCGGTCGGTATCAAAACCGAGGAAGGGCAGGTCGTGGTCGATGAAGTACTGCGCCAATACACGGGCCATGAGGGATTTGCCGACGCCGCCTTTTTCGCCGCCGATGAAGTGGATTTGTGACATGGTGATGCGTTCCTGTTGTCTTGGGGTCGGGTGGGGTTTAGCTGCTAGCTGCGGCAGGGGCTTGCGATGCCCCCTCACCCCAACCCTCTCCCCCGGGTACGGGGGAGAGGGAGCCTGGTACGGATCTCTCTCCCACCAGTGGGAGAGGGTTGGGGTGAGGGCGTATGTGGGGAACCATGTAAAACCTGCAAGCCTGCCTCAGCCCCGGCCAATATAGGGCATGTTGGTGGCCATCAGGGTCATGAACTGCACGTTGGCCGACAAGGGCAGGGCGGCCATGTGCAAGACGGCGTCGGCCACATGGCGCACGTCCATCAGGGGTTCGGCCAGGGTTTGCCCGTTGGCTTGCAAGATGCCGGCGGCCATGGGGCCTGTCATTTCGGTTTGGGCGTTGCCGATGTCGATCTGGCCGCAGGCGATGTTGTAGGGGCGGCCATCGAGCGAGGTGGCTTTGGTCAGGCCTGTGATGGCATGTTTGGCGGCGGTGTAGGGCGCACTGTTGGGGCGGGGCGCATGGGCTGCAATGGAGCCGTTGTTGATGATGCGGCCCCCTTGGGGCACTTGTTTTTTCATCAAACGCACCGCGTGTTGGGTGCACAAAAACGCGCCGGTCAGGTTCACATCAAGCACCGCTTTCCAATGCGCAAAACTCACTGTTTCAATCGGCAGCGAGGGGGCAAAAACGCCGGCGTTGTTGAACAGCACATCAACCCGGCCAAAACGCGACTCCACCTCGGCAAACAAAGCGTGGACCGATTGTTCATCGGTCACATCGGTGGCCACGGGCAGGGCCTGGTCTGGGTGGGCTGCAGCGAGTTCGATGGTTTCTTGCAGCGGTTGCAGGCGTCGCCCGGCCAACACCACCTTGCACTGAGCCCCCAAAAACGCCAAGGCGCAGGCGCGGCCAATGCCGCTGCCCGCGCCGGTGATGACCACGACTTGGTTTTTATGCATGGGGTGACTCCAGTTGGGGGGAGGCTGCGGTTGAGCCGTCTGAGAAACAGTCGGCGTAAGTGAAATAAAGCGAGGCGTAAAAAACGGTTGAGAACATGAGCACGGCGGGCAGGGAAATCAGCGCCACCCAGCGAGGCTGCCCAATGGCCAGCAGCACCACACTGCTGACCACGGCAAAAAGAACCACCACGGCCGTCCACGTTAAACCGTAGACCAGGAAGGCGCCTTTGTTGCGCCAGCAGGCCATCCAGCTGGAAAAGAGCGCCTTGCCCCACGACTGCTGGGCCCAGTGGGTGAGTGCGGGGGCATGCCAAAACGGCACCGACAACAAACCCGCCAGACCAAAACGAATCGCCATGCCCCAGGTCAGGCGCGGGTCATCGAGCAAAGCGCGCAGCTCCTCCGGTGTGGCTTTGTCGTCCATCATCATGGTTTGAAGTTTGGTGAAGGTGCCGCCGTCTACCCAGCCTGCCAAGGCCATGATGAGCAGACTGCACACTGCGAAGATCAATCCCAGTTGCATCAAGGCGCGTCGATTTTTGGCGGTGGCTTGCAGCGGTTGCACAAACACCATGGGTGTGCTGTTGGTTTGTTTGTCGACGGCTTCGCGCGTTGCGATCATGAAACCCACGGTGACCAGGGGCAGGGCGGCCAGCGACAGCAGCGGTCCCAACCAGGGCAGGGTGGCCAGGAATAAAACGCCGAATAAAAACGAGGCCAGCAAGGCACTGAAAGCCAAAGGGTGTTTGAAAAAAATTGAAAAGCCCTGGCGCACCCAAAGGGCGCCTTGCCGGGCGGGGAGTTGTCGCAGTTTCATGGGGGTGGGTGTGTTGTCAAGCGCGGGCGTAGTGCCACGGCGTGTCAATGCGGCAGCGCAGGACACGCTCGAAATGGGTGGGGTCGTGGGGCTTGAGCACGCTGGCCTCACGCGGCAGGTGAAAGTCCCACAGGCGAGAAATCCAAAACCTCAGGGCGCCGGCCCGCATCAAGGCGGGCAGCAGGCGGATTTCCACGCTGCTCAGTGCACGTGCGGCGTCGTAGGCGGCCACAAAGGCGGTGGCGCGGCCTTCGTCCAGCTTGCCGGTGGCCAGGTCGATGCACCAGTCGTTGAGGCAAACAGCGATGTCAAAGAGATCGGTATCCACCCCGGCAAAATAAAAGTCGAAAAAGCCACTCAATTGATCGCCGTCGAACATGACGTTGTCGCGGAACAAGTCGGCATGGATGGGGCCGCGGGGCAATTCCGCATAACTGGCCGAGGCGGCCAGTTGCTGCTGAAAGTGCAACTCGTTTTGGAGCAGGGTGCTTTGCGCCTCACTCAGAAAGGGCAGGACCACGGGCACGGTTTCGGTCCACCACGCCAGCCCGCGCAAATTGGGTTGCTGGCGCGGGTAGTCTCGCCCTGCCAGGTGCATGCGGGCCATGGCCGCACCCACCTGCGCGCAGTGCTGGGCCGTGGGCGCGAGGTGGTGGCCACCCACCAAGCGGTTGACGACGGCGGCGGGTTTGCCTTGCAGGCGGTGAAGAATGCTACCTTCGGCATCGGCTTGCGGGTCGGGCACGGCAATGCCTTTGCCGGCCAGGTGTTTCATCAGGTGCAGGTAAAACGGCAGCTGCTCAAAACTCAGCCGCTCGAACACGGTGAGCACATAACGGCCCTTGGAGGTGTCGGCAAAGTAGTTGGTGTTTTCAATGCCGGCCGGAATGCCTTTGAAGGTTTGCAGCTGGCCTAAATTCAAACGTGCCAGCAACTCGGCGGCTTGGTCGAACGACACTTCGGTGAAAACGGCCATGGCAAAAAGAAAAGGGTCAAGGGGTCGGTCGAAGAGTCAACACAAGCGGGCTTAAAACGACAGCACCTGCCACACACGTTTGCCCGCGCTGCCATTGGACGCACCATGGCTGTCGCTCAGGCTGCGGGCGCCGTCGCTGGTGATGATTTGATAGGCCTTGGTCGTGCCCACTTTGGGTTGCACCGTGATGCGCTGGGTTTGGCCCCGCACCTTGAGTTCGTCAATGCGGGAGCCTTCGTCTTCGATGACGGTGCGCTGCACCACCGGCTCGCCCGGGGGCGTGGCCGTTCGATCGGATGCTGGAGGCGCTGTTTGAGCCCAACAGCAGGTGCTGGCCAGGCCCAGCATGCAGACAAGAAGGATTTTCATGCGCACCATTCTAGGTGCAGGCTCTGTCGGTAAAACCACATCGTCCACAATGCGAACCATGGCAGAACACACCCTTTTGCTGGTCGACGGTTCCAGCTACCTTTACCGCGCTTTTCATGCCTTGCCCGACCTGCGCGGCCCGGGCCAGTTTCCCACCGGCGCCATCCATGGATTTGTGGCCATGATGCGGCGCATCCGAGAGCAAATTGGTGCTGAACATGCCGCTTGCGTGTTCGATGCCAAAGGCCCTACGTTTCGAGACGAGTGGTACCCGCAATACAAAGCCCAGCGCGCACCCATGCCCGAGGACCTGGCGCGGCAGATTGAACCCATCCATGAGGTGGTGAAACTCTTGGGCTGGCCCATCCTGATGGTGCCGGGCGTGGAGGCCGACGACGTGATCGGCACCCTGGCGCGTGTGGGCGCGGAGCAAGGCCACCAAGTGGTCATCTCCACCGGCGACAAGGACCTGGCCCAGCTGGTCAATTCCCAGGTGTCCCTGATCAACACCATGAGCAACGAACGGCTGGACGAAGCGGGCGTGCTCGCCAAATTCGGCGTGCCCCCAGACCGCATCATTGACTACCTCACACTGATGGGCGATGCGGTGGACAACGTGCCGGGGGTTGAAAAAGTAGGCCCCAAAACCGCAGCCAAATGGATCACCGAACACGGCTCCTTGCAAGGCGTGATGGATGCTGCACCGGGCATCAAAGGCGTGGCCGGAGAGAACCTGCGCAAGGCGCTGGACTGGTTGCCCACAGGCCGCAAGCTCGTTACGGTGGTGACCGATTGCGATTTGAACGGCCATGTGCCCGGCTGGCCCGAACTGAACGCTTTGGCCTTGCAGGCTGAAAACCGCAATCAGTTGCTGGGCTTTTACGAACGCTTTGGATTCAAAACCTGGAAACGAGAACTGGAGGCGGCTTTGGGTGGGAACTCCTCGCCTAACGCACCCGCCAAGAGCAAACCGTCGGCGCCCAGCGGGACCGGAGATTTGTTTGCGCAAGCCGATGAATCGCCTGCTGGGCCCGCACAGGCGGTCGATAAAAAGTACGAAACCGTTCTGACCCCCGAGGCGCTGCAGCGCTGGGTGGACAAAATCACACACGCGTCCAAAGCCGGGCTGGTCACCGCGCTGGACACCGAAACCGATTCACTTGACGGCATGCAAGCCCGGCTGGTGGGTTTGTCACTCAGCGTCACACCTGGCGAGGCCGCCTACATTCCGCTGCGACACCACTATGCGGGCAGCCCCGACCAATTGCCTGTGGATTTGGTTTTGGACCAGCTGAAGCCTTGGCTTGAAGATGCGACCGCACCCAAGCTCGGGCAAAACATCAAGTACGACACCCATGTGCTGCAAAACGCAGGCGTCAACGTAGCCGGTTATACGCACGACACGCTCCTGGAAAGTTATGTGCTGGAAGCCCACAAACCCCACAGCCTGGAGAGCCTGGCGATGCGCCACCTGGGCCGGCAAGGTTTGAGTTACGAAGACCTGTGCGGCAAAGGCACGCACCAAATTCCTTTCGCACAGGTGGAGGTCGACAAAGCCGCTGAGTACTCCTGCGAAGACAGCGACATGACGCTGCATGTGCACCAAACCCTGTGGCCGCAAATTCAAGGCGATGCGGGTTTGAAATATGTGTACGACAGCATAGAGCTGCCCACGGCCAAAATTTTGCAGCGCATCGAAAGAACGGGGGTGCTGATTGACCCGGTTTTGCTGGCGGCGCAAAGCCAGCAACTCGGTGAGCGCCTGGTGCTGTTGGAGCAAGAGGCCTATGCGCTGGCCGGGCAGCCTTTCAACATGGGGTCGCCCAAACAAATCGGCGAAATCCTCTTCACAAAATTAGGGCTGCCGGCCAAAAAGAAAACCGCCACCGGCGCGCCCTCCACAGACGAAGAGGTGCTGACCGAGCTGGCAGCGGACTATCCCTTGCCCGCCAAACTGCTGGAGCACCGCGGTTTGTCCAAGCTCAAAAGCACTTACACCGACAAGTTGCCTTTGATGATCAACCCAGCCACAGGCCGGGTGCACACCAACTACGCGCAGGCTGTGGCCGTGACCGGCCGCCTGGCCAGCAACGATCCGAATTTGCAGAACATCCCCATCCGCACGGCGGAGGGACGCAAGGTGCGTGAGGCCTTCATTGCGCCGCCGGACCATGTGATCCTGAGCGCCGACTATTCGCAAATTGAACTGCGCATCATGGCCCACATCAGCGGCGATGAAAACCTGCTCAAAGCCTTTGCCGACGGCATGGATGTGCACCGCGCGACCGCTGCGGAAATTTTTGGCATCAGTCCCGCCGAAGTGTCCAGCGAGCAGCGGCGTTATGCCAAGGTGATCAACTTTGGTCTGATCTACGGCATGAGCGCTTTTGGACTGGCGGGCAACCTGGGCATTGAGCGCAGTGCGGCTGCGGCCTACATCGACCGCTATTTCACACGTTACCCGGGCGTGAAGCAGTACATGGACAACACGCGCGCATCCGCCAAAGAACGCGGGTTTGTGGAAACCGTGTTCGGGCGCCGCTTGTGGTTGCCGGAGATCAACAGCCCCAACGGCCCACGCCGTGCAGGTGCGGAACGCGCCGCCATCAATGCGCCGATGCAGGGCACGGCCGCGGACCTGATCAAGCTGGCCATGATCGCGGTGCAATCCCACCTCGACCACACATCGCACGGAACACGCATGGTCATGCAGGTGCATGACGAACTCGTGTTTGAAGTGCCGCAGGCCGAAGTGGCCTGGGCCCGTGATGAAATCCCCCGCATCATGGCCAGTGTGGCCCAGCTCAAGGTGCCGCTGTTGGCCGAAGTGGGGGTGGGTGCAAACTGGGACCAGGCGCACTGAAGGTGCGGCTCGCAGCGCGAGTCTCTACGGCATGAAACGGACAGTCGCTGTGCTCTTTTGGTTTTGTCTCTGTGCTCATTCGGTTTTGGGGTGGGCTGGGCGTGTGAATACGTACCTGCCCTAAGTGTTATCCACACGATTGCGTTTAACCTCGCTTCCTAGAATCCTGGCAACCACTCGTTACCAGGAGAACCGGCTGTGAAGCTGAGATCAAAAAACCGCGCGCAAGGGAGTACTGCTTTGAAGATCAAGAGCGAAAGAGATTTTTGGTCTGGCATCATGTTTTTGGTGGTGGGCATCGCTTTTGCCGTGGGTGCCACCAACTACAGCATGGGTGTCGCTGCGCGCCCCGGACCCGGTTATTTCCCATTGATTCTGAGTTGTTTGATGGCCATTTTGGGTGCCATCGTGTTGTTCAAATCGCTCACGATTGAAACTGAGGACGGCGACAAGATTGGTGCGATTGCGTGGCGCCCGTTGATCGTGGTGGTGGCGGCCATCACTGTGTTCGCCTTGGCATTGCCGCGGCTGGGCCTGGCGGTCACGGTGCCCATCCTCATCATCGTCGTGAGTCTGGCGGGCAGTGAGTTTCGGTGGAAGGGGGTGCTGATCACCTCGGTGGTGCTGACTGTGGGCTCTTGGGCCATCTTCATCGCGGGCTTGGGTTTGACCATACCGCTGTGGCCCGCTTATCTGGCTGCCCACTGATTTGCCCGAAGCCCCTCATCACAAGAACTTCCCATGGACTTAATCAACAACCTCACACTCGGGTTTGGCGTGGCCTTCACGCTGAACAACATGATGTACGCCTTTTTTGGTGCCTTGCTGGGCACCTTGATTGGCGTTTTGCCCGGCCTTGGGCCTGTGGCCACCATCGCGATGTTGCTGCCGTCTATTTACTCGCTCGATGCGGCACCTGCGCTCATCATGCTGGCGGGCATCTATTACGGCGCGCAGTACGGTGGCTCCACCACTGCCATCTTGATCAACGTGCCCGGTGAATCCAGCTCGGTGGTCACCGCGATTGACGGCTACCAAATGGCGCGTTCGGGCCGTGCGGGGGCTGCGCTTTCGGCGGCTGGGCTGGGCTCTTTCTTTGCCGGTTGCGTGGGCACGATCATCATCGCGGCCTTTGCACCGCCACTGACGGAGTTGGCCTTCAAGTTTGGGCCTGCCGAGTATTTTTCGCTGATGACCTTGGGTTTGATCGGTGCTGTGGTACTGGCTTCCGGCTCTTTGATCAAAGCCATCGCCATGATCATCTTGGGCCTGCTTTTGGCGCAGATCAACACCGACGTGATTTCGGGGGTCGCGCGTTACAGCTTTGATGTTCCAGAGTTGACCGACGGCATCAATTTTGTTGTGATCGCGATGGGTGTGTTTGGTTTTGGCGAGATCATTGCCAACCTCGGCCAGCCCGAGGAGCAACGCGAGGTGTTCACCAAAGACGTGAAGGGCCTGTGGCCGACCAAACAAGACTTCAAAGACGCTTGTCCTGCCGTTTTGCGTGGTACAGCGCTGGGCTCAATGTTGGGTGTTTTACCGGGCGGTGGCGCGCTCTTGGCCTCTTTTGCGGCTTACACGCTGGAAAAGAAAACCAAAGGTCGCGCGGGTGAAGTGCCTTTCGGCAAAGGCAACATCCGGGGAGTGGCGGGCCCTGAAGCGGCCAACAATGCAGGCGCACAGACTTCCTTCATCCCGATGCTGACACTGGGCATTCCACCGAACGCGGTGATGGCCTTGATGGTGGGCGCCATGACGATCAAGGGCATTCAGCCCGGCCCCCAGGTGATGACCAGCAACCCCGAGTTGTTCTGGGGCTTGATCGCCTCCATGTGGGTCGGCAATGCCATGCTCATCATCTTGAACCTGCCACTGATTGGCATCTGGATCAAACTCCTGACCGTTCCCTACCGGTTCTTGTTTCCCGCCATCACCCTGTTCTGTTGCATTGGCGTGTACTCGCTGAACAACAACACCTTTGATGTTTTCATGACCGCAGCCTTCGCCGTGATCGGTTATGCCTTTTACAAACTCAGCTGCGAGCCTGCGCCACTGCTGCTGGGCTTTATCCTGGGACCGATGATGGAAGAAAACCTGCGCCGCGCCTTGCTGCTGTCGCGGGGCGACTGGAGCACCTTCGTGACCCGTCCGTTGTCGGGCGCCTTGCTCGCCGCTGCGGTTTTGATGATCATCATCGTCATGTTGCCCTCCATCAAAAACAAACGCGAAGAAGCCTTCAAGGATGCCGATTGACCTGGGTTTGAACGCCTGAACAAGCCGCCCCAGGGCGGCTTGTTTTTTTGGCAACGATGCACGAGGTCGTTCAGCGGAGAATGCGGGACGTATTCACGTTCTCTCACCGACGAGATTCAACATGCGCCATCCCTTCAATTGGAATTGCGGTTATCCCAGCCAACGTTTGCCGGTGTTTGGCCGCAATGTGGTCTCCACATCCCATCCCTTGGGCGCCCAGGCGGGATTGCGCATGCTGCTGCAGGGCGGTAATGCCGTGGATGCGGCCGTGGCCACTGCCGCTGCCATGACCATGTTGGAGCCTGTGAGCAATGGCCTGGGTTCAGACTCGTTTTGTATCTTGTGGGATGGAAAGGCCCTTCACGGCCTGAATGCCAGTGGTCGTGCACCCCAGGGCTGGACGCCGCAGTACTTCAAAAACAAATACGGTGCGGACGCCACCTCGCCACCTCAGCGGGGCTGGGACAGCGTCACCGTTCCCGGTGCCGTGAGCAGCTGGGTGGCCTTGAGCGAACGTTTCGGAAAACTGCCCTTCGCCGACCTGATGCAACCTGCGATTGAAATCGCAGAGCGTGGTTATGCGGTGCCTTTCATCGTTCAGCAGAAATGGGCGGCAGCCGAGCCGCTGCTGCGCGACCTGCCCGGGTTCGCGCAGGCCTTGTTGCCCAGAGGCCGCGCACCCGAGGTGGGCGAGCTGTTTCAGTTCAAAGAGGCCGCTCGCTCCCTGCGTTTGATCGCTGAAAGCAAAGGGCGGGATTTTTACGAAGGCGAGATGGCTGAAGCGGCTGCCCGGCATGCCCAGGACCATGGCGCAGTGATGACGGTGGCGGATTTTGCGAGTTACCGCCCCGAGTGGGTCACACCGCTGGCCAAAAACTACCGTGGCCATACCGTGCACGAGCTGCCGCCCAATGGCCAAGGCATTTCCGCCCTGATTGCTTTGGGCATCCTGGAACACCTGGATCTGCGCAGCTTGAAGGTCGACAGCGTGGCCTCGCAGCACCTGCAAATTGAGGCGATGAAGTTGGCCTTCGCCGACACCTACCGTCATGTTGCGGAACCTGCATGCATGGACATCACACCCGAGCACATGTTGGATCACGCCTATCTGGCGTCGCGCGCCCGTTTGATCGACCCCCACAAAGCCCAGGATTTCCAAGCCGGAAATCCGGTTAAAGGTGGCACGGTTTACCTCACGGCCGCCGACGAGCAGGGCATGATGGTCAGTTTCATTCAAAGCAACTACATGGGATTCGGCTCGGGCGTGGTGGTGCCAGGGTATGGCCTGTCGATGCAAAACCGGGGCCATGGTTTCAGCTTGTTAGAGACCAGCCGCAATGTGGTCGCACCGGGTAAACGTCCTTTCCACACCATCATCCCCGGATTCCTGACCCTAGACGGCCAAGCGCTGATGAGTTTTGGTGTGATGGGTGCCAACATGCAACCGCAAGGCCATGTGCAAAGTCTGGTGCGCATGCTGGACTACGGGCAACACCCGCAAGCCGCCTGTGATGCACCGCGCTGGCGCTTCAACCAAGGGCTGGAGATCAACGTCGAAGCCGGCATGAACCCGGCCACCGTGCAAGGTCTGGCCGACCTGGGCCATCAAATGGCGGTGATTCAAGACAGCTACCAGGACTTTGGCGCGGGCCAGTTCATTTGGCGCCTCGGAGATCCGTCGTCACAAGGTTATGTGGCCGCCAGCGATTCACGCCGTGATGGGCAAGCGGTGGCTTTCTGAACATGGACGCATCTGGCACCAACAGGCCCTCGTTGTCTGCTGGTTTGGCGTTGGCGATGGCGGGTTCGGTTGCATTCTCTGGCAAGGCCATCATCGTCAAACTGGCCTATCGGTATGGGGTGGATGCGGTCACCCTCATCATGTACCGCATGCTGTTTGCGCTGCCGCTGTTTTTGGCGCTCACCTGGTGGGCCAGCCGGGGTCAGCCGCGTCTGACCCAACGCGACATGGCGGTTGTCGCCGGGTTGGGGTTTTGTGGTTACTACCTCGCCAGTTTTCTGGACTTCGCAGGGCTGCAGTACATCAGCGCCAGCCTCGAGCGTTTGATTCTTTACCTCAATCCCACCCTGGTGCTGGCACTGGGTGTTTTTCTCTTCAAGAAAAAGGTGTCGGGCCGGGCCTTGCTGGCCATGGCGGTGAGTTACAGCGGCGTCTTGTTGGTGTTTGGGCATGAGTTGCTGACACAACCGGCCACGCCAGGCACCTCGTTGGGTCAAACCGCGTTCGGCGCAGCCCTGGTGTTTGGCAGTGCCGTCAGTTATGCGGTCTACCTCGCATTCAGCGGTCAGGAGGTTCAGCGCCTTGGGGCGATGCGTTTGACCGGTCTGGCCACCACCGTGGCCTGTGTGCTGTGCATCCTGCAATTTGTGCTGCTGCGGCCGCTGCAGGCCATGGTGGTGGCACCCGAGGTGTTGTGGTTGTCCCTGCTCAATGCCACCTTGTGCACATTCGCTCCAGTGCTGATGGTGATGATGGCCATCGAGCGCATTGGCGCCACGGCGACGGCACAAACCGGCATGGTGGGGCCCTTGTCCACGCTCTTGATGGGCGTGTTCCTGCTTGGCGAGCCTTTCACGGTCTGGATTGCCGTGGGCACCGCCCTGGTTCTGGCGGGTATTTGGTTGTTGACGCGTCGGTGAACCTGCCCTGCGTGCTGCCGATTCCCTGTTGGGTTTGGGGCGACCCGCGACATGGTTCGGATCTGGCTATGCTGCGCGCACTGAACAAGGAGTTGAACCATGATGATCGCCGTCTGGCTGATTGCGTTTGTACTTTTGGGTCTTTGGACCCTGGGTGCGTGGGGATTGAACGCGCTTCTGGTCGCGTTGCCCAACGACTGGAGCGGTCTGGCAGAGTGGGTTGAAAAGCTGCCGGCCAACCCGTGGCTGGAAAACTTTTTTCCGGGCTGGCAAGGCGCCCTGACTTGGGTATTGACCCTCACCGAGAGCGCTTTGTCCTGGGCCGGCGGCGCCGCCGAAGTGATGGGCTGGGCGGTGTGGTTGATCTGGGGCTTGGGCGCTTTATTCCTGTTGGGCTGCGCGGTGGTTGGCACGGTGATCGTGGCTTTGGTGCGCAGGAGCATGCCCAAAGTGGCTGCGGCAGCGTCCCACTGAGCATCGGTGTGGAGCGGTGCGCGGCCAGCTGGTTAGCATCGGCGGTTCACACCGCTGATTTCCACTGACCATGCCTGCTGCACATTCCGTCTCAGAATCCATCACTCCGAACGACACCGACAGGTTCATCACGCTGTGGCAACAGCATTCCGGATTGAGCGACTGGCACAACTTAACCCTGTCTAAATACCGGGGCGAATTGGCCGACTTGCGCCAACTCATCGTCCGGCCTGTGGTGTTACGCGGGGCCTTGCAGTTGTCCTTCGTATGGCGATACCAAACACGGGATGTCACCAAGAATTGGCCTGTGCCCGAGGGCACGGCGCAGATAGCCCAACTCTTGGCCCACGATTTTCAACATGCCCACCTTCACACCGCGCAGGCGGTGTACCAGCTGAGCATCAGCAAAAAGGGCCGCAGCCATCTGGTGAGCACGGCCGTGCAGGCGGACGAAACGACGGCCTCCCAAAGCGGCGGTTTGCCAGCGCACGACCGCACCAAAAACCGGTTGGTCGAGCTGTCCCGCCCCTGGCTCACCGCCCTGGGCGTGACCGATGCGCAGCAGCAGTTGATCCCTTCGATGTCGCGCAAGTGGAAACAGATCAACAAATTCGTCGAGGTATTCGCCCACGCGTTTGACAGTTCGAGCCTGACCCAGAAAAAGGCGGTCAAGGTGGTGGACTTTGGCGCTGGCAAGGGTTACCTCACCTTTGCGCTGCACGACCATCTGCGCAGCCAAAGAGGCCTGCAAGCCGAAGTCACCGGCGTGGAGTTGCGCAGCGACCTCGTGCGGCTTTGTAATGCCGCTGCCACACGTTGCGGCCTGGAGGGCCTGCATTTTTCCGAGGGTGACGTGCGGACCGCGCCACTGCAAGCAGTGGATGTGATGATCGCCTTGCACGCCTGCGACGTGGCCACCGACTACGCCATCCACAGCGGCATCCGCGCCGGTGCGGCCATCATCATGTGCTCACCCTGTTGCCACAAACAAATTCGCCCGCAACTGCTCAGCCCGCATCCGCTGCGTCCTATCTTGCAGCATGGCATTCATTTGGGCCAAGAAGCTGAAATGCTCACCGATGGCCTGCGCGCTTTGTTGCTGGAGGCCAGCGGTTATGCCACGCAGGTGTTTGAGTTCATTGCGCTTGAACACACCAGCAAGAACAAAATGATTCTGGCCGTCAAGCGCGACCAGCCCGGCGACACCAGCGAAGTCTGGCGGCAGATCGAAGAGATCAAATCTTTCTACGGCATCCAAGAGCAGTGTTTGGAGACGCTGCTGAAACAGCCGTCGCAGATTTGAATAACCCGTCAATCTGCTGCGGCCACATCTCCTGATGCTGGACGGTTGCAAATTTCGCGGTGATGCTGTGATGCAATGGTTCCCACACGTGCAGTCTGACGAGCTAGTGTCCTGTCGCAGAAATAAGTTGCAAGATGAAAGCGTCGGCTTTGGGGCCCAGGCAAGGCGCAAACCACAGCGATACCCCGTGGTATCGCGCGGATTTGCAACGCCGCATCGGGCCCAAAGACGCGGTTTCATTGCAAC
>Ga0315907_10000720_pt1 | contig 46590 bp, 43 predicted proteins | sample LakEriMetagenome_3_FD_203525 | JGI IMG/M metagenome (GOLD analysis project Ga0315907, IMG submission 203525) | Freshwater fungal communities from buoy surface, Lake Erie, Ohio, United States - Buoy 12 MA123 | ecosystem: Environmental > Aquatic > Freshwater > Lake > Lake biofilm | place: USA...
GCTGCCCGAACCTACGACCAGCTCTGGAAGGCGGTCGGACAGGTCTGCGACCTCTTCACCGAAGAAGAATGCTACAACTTCTTCAAAGCCGCAGGATACGAAACCGAATGAGCGCAACACGCTCTAGGCCCTGGTTTCGTAATGATCCTGGTCGTGAATAACAGGGTCTGGCTCGACGGTTTCGAATGTTTTCGCCGGAACGACATCATCGCGGCTGAGAACCATCCGTACACCGAGTTTCATGAGAAGGCTCTGACGCTACGCGGCGAAATCATCCCTGACGCACCGCCGGTCTCGCTTGGAAGCATCGAAGATTTGTTGGAAACGGCTGGACGCGCCTTTCCCCTAATCACTATCCACTGCGAGGTCGCAGACCCTGAGGTCTGCTACATTGGCCACGTAAAGGGGGTCCTCGGTGGCGAACTCGTAATGCGCAATGTCACGCCTGCCGCGAAATGGGAAACCGAGTTCGAGCGCTACCCGACGTCGAGCATCACAAGGGTCGCCTTCGGCGGGGACTACGAGGAAGCTTTGTCGGCTGTAGCCGGAGACCCGTCGTAAGCTTATCACAGAGCGGGCTGTTGAGAGCGTTGAACAGCCCTGAAATCTGCCCTCGATCGCCGCGATGCCAGGACGGGCAACCGGGTGCAAATGGCTCCTGCCGCAGGCAGGGGCCGTCTTCGTTTCCGCTGTCACGCAAGATAGGCGCGGAAGGAGGCCACCACCTGTTCATAGACTGCCCGCTTGAACGGCACGATCCCCGTCACCAGGGCATCGACATCGATCCACCGCCAGGCCCTGAATTCCGGATGTTCCGTCTCGATCCTGATCTGAGTGTCTTGGCCGGTAAACCGGTACAGGAACCATTTCTGGCGCTGGCCGCGATACTTGCCGCCCCAGACCTTTCCAATCAGTTCGGGCGGCAGATCATAGGTGATCCAGTGATGGGTCCTGGCAACCGCCTGCACCAGATCGGCGGTGATTGCGGTTTCTTCCCGCAGTTCCCGCAAGGCGGCGGTTCGGGGCGACTCGCCGTCATCAATGCCACCCTGGGGCATCTGCCAGGCCTCTTCGACATTGTCGAGGCGCTGGCCGGCAAAGACCAGACCTTCGGCATTGATCAGCACGATGCCGACACAGGGGCGATAGGGAAGGTTTTCAGGCTTGACCATGATGATACAGGGTGGCCGGTTGGCCGGCCCCCGTTTCCCTATTCCTGCGCTGCGGGGGCAAGGGTGAACAGGCCTTTCAGAATATCCACGGCATAGGCCAGCTGATAATCCTCGTCGCGCAGCTTGGCCGCTTCTTCGGCCTGCTTCTGTTCTTCCTCGTAGACCTTCTGTTCGTCTTCGGTCATCGAATCGTTCGAGATGATGCCGCGCAGATCGGCCTCTGACCGCACCGGCGCATCCTCGGCTGCGGGCGGCGTTTCACCTTCGGCCAGTTCCGGCCTCACCGGCTGCTTCACGACGATGTCGGGCGACACGCCCAGGGCCTGGATCGACCGGCCCGAGGGCGTGTAGTACCGCGCCGTGGTCAGGCGCATCGCGCCGTCGCCGCGCAGCGGGACCAGGGTCTGGACCGATCCCTTGCCAAAGCTCTTGGTGCCCACGACCACGGCCCGGCGATGATCCTGCAGCGCCCCCGCCACGATTTCCGAAGCCGAAGCCGAGCCGCCGTTGATCAGCACCACCATGGGCTTGCCCTGGGCCAGATCGCCGCCCGTGGCATTGAACCGCTCGCCATCCTGCGGATTGCGGCCGCGGGTTGAAACGATCTCTCCCTTTTCAAGGAAGGCGTCCGACACCTTGATCGCCTGGTTGAGCAGACCGCCCGGATTGTTGCGCAGGTCCAGCACAATGCCGCTGACATTGTCGATGCCGCCCAGTTCCGCGATCGACTTGTTCAGCCCCTCTTCCAGGTTCGGATAGGTCTGGTCGTTGAAGGTTGTCACACGCAGGACGATGGCATCGCCCACCACACGGCTGCGGACGGCGGTCAGCTTGATGGTATCGCGGATGATCGACACGTCGAACGGATCGGCCACGCCTTCGCGCACGATCGTCAGCACGATTTCAGACCCGACCGGCCCGCGCATTCTTTCCACAGCCTCGTCCAGCAGCAGGCCCATCAGGCTTTCGCCGTTCACCTGGGTGATGAAATCGCCCGACTGGATTCCGGCTGCGGCTGCGGGCGTGTCATCCATGGGCGAGACGACTTTGACAAAGCCGTCTTCCTGCGTCACCTCGATGCCGAGGCCGCCGAATTCGCCGCGCGTCTGCACCTGCATGTCGTCGAAATCATCGGGGGGCAGATAGCTGGAATGCGGGTCAAGCGATGTCAGCATGCCGTTGATGGCCGCCTCGATCAGGTCCTTCGGCTCAACCTCTTCAACGTATTGTCCGCGGATCCGCTCGAAGATGTCGCCGAACAGGTCCAGCTGCTCATAGACCGAACCGGTTTTCCCGGCTTCCTGCGCAATCAGGGGTCCGGCAAGCTGCGTTGCCAGGATTGCGCCGGCGACTGTGCCGCCAAGGGCGGCTATCACGTATTTCCTCATCGAACGTCCTGTTCCATTGTCCCGGCAAACCATTCGGTCGGATCGACCGGATCTGCGCCTTGCCTCAGTTCCATATACATCGTTTCAGAGCCACCCGCACCACCGCCGTCTTGTGCCGATACCAGAAACTCTGTCGCCATTGCTTCCGGTCCGCCCATCAGGCCAAGCGCGGCACCGGAGGGAACGACCTCTCCGACCTCTCCATAAACCGTATCGAGTCCCGCTAGTATCAGCAGATAGCCGCGTCCGAGTTCAAGGATCATCACATTTCCGTAGTCCAGCAACGGGCCGCGATAGCGGATCGTCGCGGGCCAGGGCGCGGTGACAAGGGCGCGCGCCCGTGTGGCAACCAGAAGTCCGGGGCGGCGCACACCGGCGGCATCCGCCTCGTCCGGGCGGCGCAGGACCGTTCCCAGAACCGGCATGGGCAAGGTGCCCCTGGCTGCGGTGATGTCCGGTGACAGGTCTTCGGCCGCAGTGTCCGATCCCAAGCCTGCCGCAAAGGCATCCAGCGTGTCTGCGCTGTCAAGAAGGATCTTCAGGGCTGCCGGATCGTCGATGAACCGGACCGGCAGGTCAGCCCGGTCGGAAATGGCCTGGCTCAGCGCCAAGCGCGCCTCTTGCGCCGCGCCAAGCCCTTCGGCCAGTGTTGCCGACGCCGCTTCCTGCACCGCGCGCAGATCGCGCACTTCGGTCAACTCGCTGCGCAGCCGGTCCGCCCGGGCCTGCAGGGCAGGCGTCACATCGGCCAGCAACATGCCCGACCGGGCCGTGCCCAGCGGCCCGGCGGGATGCAAAAGCAGCAAGGGCCCGGGATCGGCGGGAAGGCTTTCCAGCACGCCGACCAGCCGGGAAAGCTGATCACGCTGGGCCTCGAACTGCAACGTCAGCGCCGTTTCCCGGATCGTGACCTGACGCAGGCCCTCGCGCACAGCATCCAGCCCCTGTTCATAGGCCCGGATTGTCCGGGTCAGGGCGGCAACACGGTCGCGCGCGCCGGTGGCCGCCTGCATCGCGGCGACGGCCGCCTGCAGGTCGGCCGCCGCCGCAGCGGCGATGGAGGCCACATCCGGCGGCCTGTCCTGCGCCCTGCCGACAGCGGAAGACAGCAGGCCAGAACAAAGGGCCAGACCAAGAGCCAGGCCAAGCGCCAGACGGGGGGCCGGACGCGGGGTCATCGGTCGATCAGGCTGCGCCCGGTCATTTCGGGCGGCTGCGGCAATCCCATCAGGTCAAGCAGCGTCGGGGCAAGATCGGCCAGGCGCCCGCCCGGCCGCAGCCTTGCCCCGGCAGGGCCACCGACAAGGATGACGGGAACAGGGTTGGTCGTGTGGGCTGTATGCGGCGCACCCGTGACGGGATCGACCATGGTTTCGCAGTTTCCGTGATCCGCCGTTACGATCATCGCCCCCCCCGCCGCCTCCAGCGCGGCCAGGGCGCGCCCCAGCGCCTTGTCGACAGCCTCGCAGGCGGCGATGGCGGCGGCAAGATCGCCGGTATGGCCGACCATGTCCGGGTTGGCGAAATTGACCACGATCAGGTCGTAGCCCGCGCGGATGCCGGCCACCAGATGATGGGCCACCTCGGGCGCGGACATTTCAGGTTGCAGGTCATAGGTCGCCACCTTGGGAGAGGCGGCCATGTAACGGTCTTCGCCGGTGGAAAGTGTTTCTCGCCCGCCGTTCAGAAAGAAGGTGACGTGCGGATATTTCTCGGTCTCGGCCAGACGCAGCTGGGTCTTGCCTTGGGCTGCCACCCATTCGCCCAGCGTGTTGCGGATATCCTGCTTCGGGTAAGCCGTGGCCATGAAAGCGCTGTGCGCGGCGGAATAATCGACCATTCCCAGCATCGCGGCCCACCTCGGGCGCGGGCCGGTGTCAAAACCGTCAAAATCCGGCGCGCCGATGGCAGACAGGATCTCGCGCGCCCGGTCCGACCGGAAATTCAGGCAGAAGACCCCGTCGCCGTCGCGCGCGCCGCTGTATCCGGCAATCACGGTCGGCAGGATGAATTCATCGGTTTCACCGCGGGAAAAGGCGGCCTGCACCGCCTCGGCCGCGCTGGCCGCATTTGCCCCGGTGCCGCCGACAATGGCGGCATAGGCGCGCGCCACCCGGTCCCAGCGGTGGTCGCGGTCCATCGCAAAATACCGGCCGCACAGGGTGCCGATCCGCGCGCCCGCAGGCAGGCCCGCCAGCAACCGGTCCAGAAACCCCGCAGCAGACGTGGGCGGCACATCACGCCCATCCGTGATCGCATGGACCACAACCGGCAGACCGGCCCCGGTCAGCGCCCGGATGGCGGCAAGAAGATGCAGGATATGGCCGTGAACGCCCCCGTCCGAAACGACGCCCAACAGATGCGCGGTGCCGCCCGAGTCCTTCAGCTTTCCGATGAACTCCAGCAGCGCGGGATTGCGAAAGAAGGTGCCGGTTTCAATGGCAAGATCGATTGCCCCCAGGTCCATCGCAACCACGCGGCCCGCACCGATGTTCGTGTGCCCGACCTCGGAGTTTCCCATCTGTCCGGTCGGCAGACCGACATCGGGGCCATGGGTGATCAGCGTCTGATGCGGGCAATCGGCCCAGATGCGGTTGAAGTTTGGCACATCTGCCAGCGCCGGGGCGTTCGCCGTCCGGTCTTCGCGCAGGCCCCAGCCATCAAGAATGCAAAGCACGACGGGTTTCGGGACGTTCATCACGGGGCCTTTCACTGCGCTGGGCTGTTTTACGCCGCTGAATCCGGGGGGGCAACCATGCCTTCGCCACCCGTCAGACCCGGTGATAGGGGCTGCCGGACAGAATGGTGGCGCTGCGGTAGATCTGTTCGGCCAGCATTACCCGCACCAGCAGGTGCGGCCAGACCATATGCCCCAAGGATAGGGCAAGATCGGCCCTGTCGCGCCATGCCGGCGCAAGCCCGTCCGCCCCGCCGATGACAAAGGCCAGGTCCTGGCGCCCGGCATCGCGCCAGTCGGCGATCCGGCGCGCCAGTTCGGGGGAAGACAGCATCTGGCCGCGTTCATCCAGCACCACGACCACCGCCCCCGCAGGAACGGCCCGCGCCAGCAGATCGGCCTCGGCGGCGATGCCGCCACCCTTGCGGTCTTCGACCTCGTGCTCTGCCAGGGGGCCAAGACCCAGCGGGCGGGCGGTGCGGTTGAATCGCTGCATGTAGTCATCCGCCAGAATGCGTTCGGGACCGGTGCGCAACCGGCCCACCGCGCAAAGGTGCAGCCGCATCAGCGCTCCGCAGGCAAGCGGGCGCCTGCGGGCACCCACATCTTTTCCAGCTGATAGAATTCGCGCACCTCGGGACGGAAGACGTGGACGATCACATCCCCCGTGTCGATCAGCACCCAGTCGCCGGTTTCCTTGCCTTCGATCCTGCAGGCGCGGCGGTGGTCCTGCTTCAGGCGGTCCACAAGTTTCTCGGAAATGGCGGCAACCTGACGTGACGACCGGCCCGAGCAGATCACCATGTAATCCGCCATGTCCGACCTGCCGCGCAGATCGATGGTCACAACCTCTTCGGCCTTGTCGTCGTCAAGCGAGCCAAGAATCACGGCAAGAAGCGCGTCACTGGAAAGCTCGCCGGGTGCGGCGGCTTCCTGGGCGGTCATGCGGGCCGCCCGGGTCCCGACCGGAAGGCCGGTCGCGGGATCAGAATGAGACAGGACATCGTCCTCCGGAATGGCGCGCCGCTTGTCCCCGGCACCGGGCTGCAACCAGCCTAACATTGCAGACGGCAAAGCTCAACGCCGCTGGCCCGCATAAAACGGGTGCTGCGACGTGCCAGCCGCATGGACCGCCGCCCGGAAAACAGGAAGGTCTTCCACGCGCGCCCCGTGCCGTCCGGCCCGGACCATTGCCCCGGTCCCGCGCTGCGGCTGCCCGCTTTTCGGGGCGCTTGCATGACGGGTCCTTGCGGGACCGTGGACCCTCACCGGGCGGGAAAACGCGCTGCGTTCCGGGGTCTGCCCGGCATGGCAGGCCGTTTTGCCCGGACCGGAAAGATGCGCCCGCGCGGCAGGCGGTCAGGATGCTGTTTCAGCATCTGTCCAAGGGAACACCGACGCCCCCTTTTGCGGTCACTTGCCAGGCATTGCAGCGGTGCGGGCCTTTTTGCATGATTGTCGCATGAGCCGGATTCCGATCAACAGGTATCTTTCGGAGATTGACCGGACCAGACGCTTCCCGGGGTCGCAGACCGAAGAGGTGATCCGCGAGGCGTTCAAAAGCCTGCTGCGCGACTGGTCGCGCGACCGCAACCTGTTTCTGCAGGTTGAATACAGCCTGCAGACCCCACAGAAGAACACCGTCAAGCTGGACGGGGCGGTGCTGCACGAACTTCGCGTGCCACTGGGATACTGGGAGGCAAAGGATACCGCCGACGTTCTGGACCGCGAGATCGAAAGGAAGCTGCGCAAGGGCTATCCGCAGGAGAACATCCTTTTCGAAGACAGCGCGACAGCGGTGCTGATCCAGAACCGGGTCGAGGTGATGCGCTGCGCCATGACGGATGTCGCGGCGCTGGACCGGCTGCTGCGACTGTTCTTTGACTATGAACGCCCCGAGATTGCCGAGTTCCGCAAGGCGGTGGCGCAGTTTTCCGCCGACCTGCCCGCAATCCTGGAGGGGTTGCGTGCCGCCATCGCCACTGCCTACCGCGACAATGCGGGGTTCAAGGCGCAGGCGGCGAAGTTTCTGGACCATGCCAAGGGCACGATCAACCCGACGCTGACCGAGGAGGACGTTCGGGAAATGCTGATCCAGCATATCCTGACCGAAGAAATCTTCACCCAAGTGTTCAACGACAGCCAGTATCACCGCGAAAACAATATCGCGCGGGAATTATCCCAGCTGGAGGATGCCTTTTTCACCGGGTCAGTGCGGCGCAATGTGCTGGACGTGCTGAAGACCTATTATGCGTCGATCAAGTCCAACGCGGCGCTGATCACATCGCACGCGGAAAAACAGAAGTTCCTGAAGCTGATCTACGAAGGCTTCTACAAGGTCTATAACCCCAAGGCGGCAGACCGGCTGGGCGTGGTCTATACCCCGAACGAGATCGTGCGCTTCATGATCGAGGGGGCCGACTGGCTGTGCCATACCCATTTCGGCAAGACGCTGATCGAACCCGGGGTGGAAATCCTGGACCCGGCCACGGGGACCGGCACCTTTATTTGTGAGCTGATCGAACATTTCCGGGGCCAGCCGCAGGCGCTGCACCGCAAATACAAGGAAGAACTGCACGCCAACGAAGTAGCGATCCTGCCCTATTACGTCGCAAACCTGAATATCGAAGCGACCTATGCGGCGGTGGCAGGCCAATATGCCGAATTTCCGAACCTGTGTTTTGTCGATACGCTGGACAATGTGGCGGGGCTGGGCATCAAGGCGGGCCATCAGGGCGATCTGTTCGGCGCGCTGAGCGAGGAGAACATCGAACGGGTCAAGCGCCAGAACAAGCGCAAGATTTCCGTGGTCATCGGCAACCCACCCTATAACGCAAACCAGCAGAATGAAAACGACAACAACAAGAACCGCGCCTATCCCAAGATCGACGATCTGATCAAACGGTCCTTCGTGAAGCTGTCCACCGCGCAGAAGACCAAGGTTTATGACATGTATGCGCGGTTCTTCCGCTGGTCCTTTGACCGCGTGCATGATGACGGCATCATCGCCTTTGTTACCAACCGCAGCTTCATCGACAGCCGCACCTTCGACGGGTTCCGCAGGTATGTGCAGGAAAATTTTGCGGAAGCCTGGATTGTCGATCTGGGCGGCGACGTGCGGGCGAACCCGAAGATTTCGGGGACCAAGCACAATGTCTTCGGCATCCAGACCGGTGTGGCGATTTCCTTTCTGGTCAAGCAGAAGGGCGCGAAGCAATGCGTGATCCGTTATGTGCGGCGGCCAGAGTTCGACACGGCGGATGACAAGCGGGCCTGGCTGGGGGCGAACCGGCTTTCTGGGATAGGGTTCGACCGGGTGGTGCCGGACAAGGCGGCCAACTGGATCAACCTGACCAGCAATGAGTGGGACAGCCTGATCCCGGTGGCTGACAAGCGGACCAAGGCCGCCAAGACGAAGGGGCAGGAACGGGCGGTGTTCAAGCTGTTTTCGTTGGGGGTTGTTACTGCACGCGATGACTGGGTTTACGACCTGTCGCAACAAACACTCATCAAAAAAATGAGTTATCTCACTTCTGGTTATAATGATGCTGTTGCTGCTGCCTCAGCTGTTGATGCTCCTGAAGCTATCAAGATAGCGGCTAAGGATGATATTAAATGGACAAGATCCGTTAAGAGAAACCTAGAAAAGCGGAGAAATTTTTCATTCAAGAACGAATGCATAATAGAGGCAAACTATCGCCCGTTCTTCAAGACGAATATGTATCGTGACGAATCAGTTAATGAGATGTCCAATCTTACGAGGCAAATTTTTCTCATGGGGGAAGCCAAGACTCGTTCGATAACACTAATGGGCGATTCATCCGGGAAACCGTACTTCTCTCTGGCAATAGATACGATTCCGGATTACAATTTTGTTAGCCCAGGTTCCGGCGGTACACAAACTCTCCCCCGCTTCCGCTACACCCCTTCCGGCGAACGGATCGACAATATTACTGACTGGGCCGTGGCCACCTTCACCGACCGCTACGGCAAGACGGCGGGCATCACGCGCGATGGCATCTTTGCCTATGTCTATGCCGCGCTGCATGATCCCGTCTGGCGGGAAACCTATGCGATCAACCTGAAGCGGGAATTTCCGCGCATTCCGCTGCACCCGCATTTCGGCCTGTGGGCCGGGTGGGGGCAGCGCCTCTTGGACCTGCACATCGGGTATGAGGGGGTGGAGCCATGGCCCTTGACGCGCCGCGACACCCCCGACGAACGGGCGCGGTCAGCGGGGCTTGCGCCCAAGGTCATCCTGAAATCCGACCCCGCTGCGGGCACAGTCACGCTGGACAGCGAAACGGTGCTCTCCGGCATCCCCGCTGCCGCCTGGGACTATCGCCTGGGCAACCGCAGCGCCATTGACTGGGTGCTGGACCAGCACAAGGAAAAGACCCCGAAAGACCCGACGATCCGGGCAAAGTTCAACACCTATCGCTTTGCCAACCACAAGGACCGGGTGGCGGACCTGCTGGCCCGTGTGGTGCGTGTCAGCGTTGAGACGATGGGCATTGTCGCTGAAATCGCGGCTGCGCGGCGGGGATGAGACGGTTTGCCGGGAACCGGCGCGCGCCGCCCCGGAGCAGGTCCGGGGCGGTGGGGGGAGGCGCTGTGCCAAGGGGGATCGAGGCCCCGGATCAGGTCCGGGGCGGCGCGCATCCGGGTCAGGAACCGGGCGCTTCCATCGGCGGGCCGAACCGGTCCAGCATCCGCGCCCTGATCTGGTCGCGGGCCTGGCGGTAGGCGGCAAGCTTGGCCTCGCGGCTTTCGCCAAGGCCGGTGGGATCAAGGATGGGCCAGTATTCCACCTCAAGATGGTTGAAGCGGGTCAGTTCCAGCGCCTGGCGCTGGCTGGCGGGGGACAGGGCCACGATCAGGTCGAACTGCGACAGGTCATCGCCCCAGTCCTGCATCTCGTCAAAGCTGCGCGAGCGGTGGCGCGACAGTTCGATCCCCAGTTCCTTGCAGACGGCCACCGAAAAGCCGTCAATCTCCATGTCATTGCGCACCCCGGCGGATTGCACATAGGCGCGCTGGCCGTACATCTGCTTCATCAGCCCTTCGGCCATGGGCGAGCGCACGGCGTTATGATCGCAGCAGAACAGCACCGACTGGGGAAAGCTTTGTGCCACATCAGCCCCAGTGCAGCACGCAGATCAGCGTGAACAGCCGCCGCGCGGTATCGACATCGACCAGGGCCTTGCCCGACAGCCGTTCCTGCAGCACCCGCGCGCCTTCGTTGTGGATGCCGCGCCGGGCCATGTCGATGGCCTCGATCTGGCTGGGGGGCAGGCGTTTCACCGCCTCGAAATAGCTTTCGCAGATCTGGAAGTAATCCTTCACCACCTGGCGGAACGGCCCCAGCGACAGGTGGAACTCGCCCACCTTCCCGGCCGCCTCATCGGCGATGTCGAACACCAGCCGCCCTTCGCGGATCGCAAGGCCCAGCCGGTAGGGGCCGGGCGGCACCGGGCGCCCATCGCGCAGCGGCAGGGCAAAGCTGTTGTCTTCCAGCAGATCAAAGATCGCGATACGGCGTTCCTGCTCGATCTCGGGCGTGGGCCGGGCCAGGCCGCGCTCATCAATCTCGATATGGCAGAGGCGGTTGGTCATGGCAGGCCCCACGTCAAGGCCCGCCGGTGATGCCCGAGTGGCAGGCATGGTGCAAGTGCCTTGGTGGCAGGGATCAGGCGAGGAACAGGCCAGTCAACAGGAAGGCAGTGCTCAGCAGCGGAACGCCGATGCGACGAAGAAAAGAGGGCCCAGAGAAAAAATAGGGCTGAATCAATGGAAGAATGAGGATCATCACGAAGATGGAATATGCTTCGTCCTTCGGCTTCACCATCGAAAGCGCCAGCGCCAGAAGCCCCAGGCCAACATGCAGAGCCTGCCACAGCCATTCACCTTTGGTCTGCGACCAGATTGGCTTGGCAGTGTCGAACAGACCCGTCAAGGGGCGTATCCTGTCGTGTGGAACCAGGTAAGCACAGGCGATGCCGCATGCCGCACCTCCTGCCAGCGCCATCCCCGCCTGCGTCCCAGGCAGGCCGGTTCCAAGCGCAAGCACAGCAAGTAGGTAGCATCCGTATCCGGACACGACAGCATATCGCATCCGCCAGAAACGCCGTCTGTCGGGCAGACCGCGCTCAACGTAGAGACTTTCCAAGAGCACCAGAATGTTGAACGCAAGTGCGGCAATGAAGGCGAGTGTCGCTACAACGGAGAGGGACCGGTTGCCGGGCAATGCCAGGACAAGCGGCAGGCATATCAGAGGCAGCACCAAGCTCATGCTTATGACATAGAGTGCCGGATAGCGAAGGCGGAACCTGTCCAACATCGGATCACCGTTACAACCAAGGCTTGAATGTTCCCCCGCCTTCGCGCTTGCGTCAAGCCGGTGCTGTCAGCTGCCCCCCTCATTCAGCCGGTCCAGCCGCGCCCGGACGCTCAGCGCATGGGCCTGAAGGCTTTCCGACCGGGCCAGCCGTTCCGCCGCCGGGCCGATGGCGGCAAGGGATGCGGGGGTCATCTTCGCCAGCGTCGTGCGCTTCATGAAATCCAGCACCGACAGACCGCCGGAAAACCGGGCAGAGCGGGCGGTGGGCAGCACATGGTTGGGGCCGCCGACATAGTCGCCGATCGCCTCGGGCGTCCAGGCCCCCAGAAAGATCGCCCCGGCATGGGTGATCTGCTTTGCCAGCGCCTCGGGGTCCGCCACGCAAAGCTCCAGATGTTCCGGGGCGATGCGGTTGGACAGGGCGGCGGCCTCGGCCAGATCGCGGGTGACGATCACCGCACCATGGTCGCGCCAGCTGGCCCCGGCGATGGCGCGCCGGTCCAGCGTTTCGAGGTGCCTCGAAACGGCGGCGGCCACCGCGTGACCGAAGGCGGCATCATCGGTGACAAGGATGGACTGCGCGCTTGCGTCATGCTCGGCCTGGCTCAGCAGGTCCAGCGCAATCCAGTCGGGGTCATTGTCCCGGTCGGCGATGACCAGAATCTCGGACGGGCCCGCGATCATGTCGATGCCGACACGCCCGAAAACGCGGCGCTTGGCGGCGGCGACAAAGGCGTTGCCGGGGCCGGTGATCTTGTCCACCGGCGGAATGGTTGCGGTGCCATAGGCCAGCGCGGCAATCGCCTGCGCCCCGCCGATGCGATAGACCGTATCCACCCCCGAAATACGCGCGGCCAGCAGCACCAGCGGGTTCACCACCCCGTCGGGCGTGGGGCAGCAGATGACCAGACGCTCCACCCCGGCAACCCGCGCCGGAATGGCATTCATCAACACCGAAGACGGGTATGACGCCAGCCCGCCCGGCACATAAAGCCCCGCCGCCGAAACCGGCGTCCAGCGCCAGCCAAGGCGCGCGCCGGTGGCATCTTCCCACATCTCATCCACAGGCCGCTGCCGTTCGTGATAGGCCCGGATGCGGTCGGCGGCGAGGTCCAGCGCCGCGCGGTCTTCGGCGCTGACCGTGGCAATGGCGGCGTCGGTTTCGCCTTTGGAAAAGGCCATGGTTTCCGGCGTCAGCCGCAGGCGGTCATGAACAGCGGTCAGTTCCAGCACTGCGGCATCGCCCCGGCTGCGCACATCGGCGATGATCGCAGCAACGGCGGCATCCACATCTTCCGCCTCTTCCCGCTTCAGGCCCAGCAGGGCGGTAAAGGCGGCCTCAAAACCGGGGTCGCGGGTGTTCAGGAAAACGGGCATGCGGCGCTCCTTCGCGCATCGTATCTAGTGTTCGGAATATGACGCAAAGTTCCCACTAAAGAGGCGAAATTTTTCGTGCCAGTTCAAGCCAAACAAGGTTCGGTCTACTTGGCTCGCGGGTACTTTTTGTCGGACGGCGAACACTAGGAAGGCTGCACTGATAACGGCGACCGCCCCGATCACGGCTCCCGCGCCTGACAAGACCACCCCGAGAGCGGTCCATTCGATTGAGGTCCAAGGGGTTCCAGCCATGTGATCATTCCAATAGGTTGCGCGATTATTACCACAGGTGAGCAAAGCTGCAATCGCCGCCTCGCCCGCAAGAGGGGTTGCTGTTGCGGCAACGGCACCCCATCTTCGCAGACCTAAATGAGGGACATTTAATGGGTGAGGCGAAGCGCAAGCTGGAGGCTGTTCGGGCAAAGCTTCTTGCCGAACTGGACAAATGGTCATTCCCGGCGACGGATTGGGAGTTGAACACGGTGGCAGAGATTAAGTTACTGCCTGTGGTCAAGGTCCATCGGGGCAGTGACGAGGAACTCACATGGATGCGAATGAAACCCCGGCAGTGCCATGCTAATGCGCGTTTTATGGAGGAGCATGACCCTGAGAGGCGCTCTCGGCGGATTACGGGCTGGTGGCCTCAAGAAGGAAATTACGTCCTGCACTCTATTGTCGATCAGCATGGGCAGCTTTTTTGCGTGACGCCCGCTCCGTTTCACCGTGAAAACCCCTTTGACTTTATCCCCGACCCAAAGATCGAGTGGAGGGAAGACGGCGATCACTTCACGGCATATCGAGACGGTATGCCTGTCGGCCCCGGTGTGCGTTCCGACCCTGTCAAGGCGACCGCTGACACGGCGGAACTTAGGGCACGACTGCTTTCGGGCATGAATCCCTATAAGGCGATTCAATACTAACGGCCCCCGGCTGTGCTCGCGCACAGCGCCCCGCGTCGCTGCGGCCAGTGCAAAGGGGCGGGTTTCCCGCCCCGTGCTACAGCGCCAGCACAGGCAGCGTGCGGGGTTGTCAGTCCCGGCTATCGCACGCCGGGCAAAGTGCTGCGTCAGCGGTGACAACTCCTTGCGAGGCGGGAAAGCTGGTGCCGCAGTGCAGGCAGGTCGCGTACATTGGCCCAGAGCGATGGGTCGCCGCTTGACGCTTCTGCTGTTCCTGCGCCCATTTGCGTGTGTTGTCGTTCGACATGGATTCCTCCGTATTAATTGCCGCGTACCTAGTGTTCTGAATCTGTCGCAAAGTTCCCACTAAAGAGGCGAAATTTTTCGTGCCAGTTCAAGCCAAACAAGGTTCGGTCTACTTGGCTCGCGGGTACTTTTTGTCGGACGGCGAACACTAGCGCGGCGGGACGGCAGGCTCAAGCAATGCCCGGTGTGCTTCTATTGCGAATGGTTTGGCACCTTCCCCGACGGGGCAAGATAGGGCCGCGTCACGTCTTTCAGCGTCACCTCCAGCGCCTCGACCTCCAGTGCAATCGCCCCGTCGCCGGCCAGGGTCAGGGTCACGCGGCCGGTGCCGTCGGCCCCCGGTTCAAACCCGACTGACAGCAGCGACAGCACCAGGTCGCGGTCCTGGCGGTTGATGCCTTGGGTTTTCACCGCCAGCGCCTCGTCCACCACCAGCAGCGATTGCACGCGCTCAAACCGGCGGCCGGCGCGTTCGGCGGCGTCGCGGTCTTCCCAGCGGAAGCGGTTGATCAGCAGGGCAAAGCGCCGCCTGCCCTTCTGCCAGCGCATCTCAAGGATCGGAAAGACGGCGTCCTGCACCAGCGCCGACAGCACCGCCAGATCCCCGGCATCGCGCGCCACCAGGTGCAGCGGGGCCTCGGTGGCGTCTTCAAACCTTGCGTCGGCCATCAGCCCGGTATCCGTTCTATCAGCGCACCGCAGGCACCCAGCTTTTCCTCGACCCTCTCATAGCCCCGGTCAAGGTGATAGACACGGCTGACCACGGTTTCGCCTTCAGCCGCCAGTGCGGCCAGGATCAGCGAGACAGACGCGCGCAGGTCCGTTGCCATGACGCGGGCACCTTTCAGCTTTTCCACGCCGGTGACGGTCGCGGTGCCGCCCCGCACCTCGATCCTGGCACCCATCCGCGCCAGTTCCGGGGCATGCATGAAGCGGTTCTCGAAAATGCGCTCTTCCAGCACGCTGGTGCCTTCGGCGGTGCAGAGCAGCGCCATCATCTGCGCCTGCAGGTCGGTCGGAAAGCCCGGAAAGGGTTCTGTCACCACATTGACGGCCCGGATACGGCCGTTTCTGCGCGCCACCTTCAGGCCGCGGGGTGTCTCGGAAACCGCAATCCCGGCCTGATCCAGCCTTTCGCAAAGGGCCGCGACAAGGCCGATCCGCCCGCCCAGCAGTTCCACCTCGCCGCCGCAGATTGCGGGGACCAGCATATAGGTGCCCAGTTCGATCCGGTCGGTGACCACCGGGTGGGTGGCCCCGCCCAGGCTGGTGACGCCCTGAATGGTGATGGTGCCGCTGCCTTCGCCCTCGATCTGCGCCCCCATGCGGCGCAGGCACTGCGCCAGATCGACAATCTCCGGCTCGCGCGCGGCATTCCTCAGAACGGTCGTGCCCCTGGCCAGCGTGGCCGCCATCAGCGCATTTTCGGTGGCACCGACCGACACGAAAGGAAACGCGACAACCGCGCCCTGCAGGCGGCCTGCCTTGGCGCTGGCGTGAATATAGCCGTCGCGCAGGTCAAGCTCTGCCCCCATCGCCTGCAACGCCTTCAGGTGCAGATCGACGGGGCGCGCGCCGATGGCACAGCCGCCGGGCAACGAGACAATCGCCTGCCCGTGCCGCGCCAGCATCGGCCCCAGCACCAGGATCGAGGCACGCATCTTGCGCACGATGTCATAATCGGCGGTGTGGCTGGCCAGCGCATGGGACGACAGCGCAAGCACCTGCCCGCCCTGAAGGCTGGCCACCTCGGTTCCCAGCGATTGCAGCAGCTGCGTCATGGTGCGGATATCCGACAGGCGCGGCGCATTGGTCAGCGTCAGGGGGGCATCGGTCAGCAGGGTGGCGGGCATCAGGGTAAGGCAGGCGTTCTTTGCCCCTGCAATCGGTATTGCCCCGTTCAGCGGGCCATTGCCCTTGACCAGTATCGAATCCATCTGCCCGCCTCATTCATCGTCTTGTTGCCGGTCGGTCGGACCGGAGCCGTCTTTCGCCTGATCCGCACCACCCGGACCGGGGCGATCTTCGTCCTGCCGTGCCTTTGCCTGCGCCTTGCGCCTGGCGATATTGGCCTTGAGTGCCGCCTTCAGCCTGTCCCCGCGGGCCAAACCCTTTGCGCCGCCCGCAGCAGCGGACCCCGAAGAGGAAAGGCGCGGCGCATCCGACATTGAGACCTCTTAGCGCAAGCCGCCCGCCTGGTCCAGATTGCGTTCCAGATTGCCCTTGCACGGCATCCGGAATACGTCTAATCAGCCGCCCGTGACCGAAAGGACCGTCCGGCGCAGTGGCAGCCAAAGGGGACGTTGCACCCTTGGCAAGGGGCGGAAGCAAAGGCGGCTGGCACGGCGGGGGGGTTCCGAACCCTGTCGGCTTCGGGGTAACACCCGATGTGACGTTTCGGAAACAGGCGGCTGTGGTAGCTCAGTGGCAGAGCACACCCTTGGTAAGGGTGAGGTCGAGAGTTCAATCCTCTCTCACAGCACCAAAAAAATCTGAATAGCAATTGATTGACTGAGATTGCCGAGCCGAAGGGTCGTTACCCCCTGTGTTGGCTTCGGCGTGACTCAGCCGAAGGTTTGCTTGCCATTCCGGTCAGAGCCGCAGACGATCACCTGTCAAACCCCGGGCCGATGATGGAGGTCAGAAGTGCAACCCGGACAGGTCCGGGATCACGGTGGGCACTGGTCGCTGCACCAAGACACGGGACATGACCGGCCAGCGCTTTCATGGACCTGCCCGCGCACCGATCCGCACCCGGTTTCCGGCCCCCCCAGGTATCTCCCCGCAGCGGCAATCACCCCCGGACCCAGGTCCGATTGGCGCGACAGACCGCGTTTGACTGCGCTGCTACCCCTTGCCTCACCGGGGCAATCATGCAGCCGGGGTCACACAAGGGGCGGTCGAATGGCCAGGGCCAAGACCATCCATCCAGAGGACAGCTTCCTTGCCGCCTGTGGCACCGTCGCGGCCCCGGCGGGCAGTCTGTTTTGCCGGTCCCGGTCCTGATCAGCCGCGCAGCATTCCTGTCTGCCTTGCAATGTCCGGGATCAGGCCCGCACCACCCCATTCACCCACACCGCCCGCACGGCGCGGTCATCGCCCATCATGATCGTCGGAAACAGCGCCTGCCAGATATCCCCGGCCCGCCGCGTGGCCTGTTCAATCGCCGGGGTCGAGGCCAGGTCGATCACCACAAGGTCCGCCTCCATCCCCGGCGCGATATTGCCGATCCGGGTTTCCGCGTGCAGGGCGCGGGCGGACCCTTGCGTCGCCAGCCACCACAGCTGCGCCGGGTGCAGGGACTGCCCGCGCAGCTGCGCCACCTCATAGGCGGCGGCCATGGTGCGCAGCATTGAAAACGATGATCCGCCCCCGGTATCGGTGGCAAGGCCCACGCGCAGGCGTCTGGCCAGCCCCATGTCGAACAGGCCGGACCCGATGAAGGTGTTCGACGTCGGGCAATGCACCAGGCTGGCCCCCGCCTCGGCCAGCCTGTCGCGTTCCCTTTGGGTCAGGTGGATGGCATGGCCATAGACCGCGCCTTCGCGCAGCAGTCCCTGCGCCTCGTAGGTGTCCAGATAATCGCGCGATTGCGGGAACAGCGTTCTTACCCAGGCAATCTCGTCGGTCTGTTCCGAAAGATGCGTCTGCATCAGGCAATCGGGATGTTCGCGCCACAGCGCCCCCAGCGCCGCCAGCTGTTCGGGGGTCGAGGTTGGCGAAAAGCGCGGCGTGATCACATAGGACAGCCGGTCGCGCCCGTGCCAGGTTTCCAGCAGGCGGCGCGAGTCGTCATAGGCCGATTGCACGGTGTCGCGCAGCCCGTCGGGCGCGTTGCGGTCCATGCAGGTCTTGCCCGCCCAGATCCGCTGCCCGCGCCGCTGCGCCCCGGCAAAGATCGCCTCCACGCTGGTCGGGTGGATCGTGGCATAGGTGCAGATGCTGGTCGTGCCGTTTGCCAGCGTCAGGTCCAGATAGCGCGCCGCAATCGCGGCGGCGTAGCCGGCATCGGCAAAGCGCATCTCTTCGGGGAAGGTATAGGTGTTCAGCCAGTCGATCAGGCGCTTGCCCCAGCTGGCGATGATGGCGGTCTGCGGGTAATGGACATGGGCATCCACGAAGCCTGCCGAAATCAGGTCGCGCCCGTAATCGGTCACGCTGGTGCCCGGATGGGCCGCGCGCAGCCGGTCCGCCGGGCCTGCCGCCACGATCCGGCCGGCATCCACCAGAACGGCGCCGTGGCTTTCGTGCCGTGCGGCCGCCGCGCCAAGGATCATGGGATCGCCGGCAAACCACAGCACCTGTCCCAGCAAAAGCCTTGCCATTCCGCCCCCGGTCCCTGTCGCGCCCGGCAACCCTATGCGCTTTGTGCGGCGGCGTAAATTTCCGCCGCAGCCCTGTTTCTTTGAAACACCTTTCGATAAGGTCGCGCCAATCAGAACGGGAATGACATGGCAGATTTGGCCCCGGATCGTGACGGCATGGACGAGGAGCTGATGGGCCTTGATCCGGTGCGCATCGCCGCGATTCTGGCTGCCGTCGATGCGCGGGACACAAAGCGCCTTTCCGACCTGATGGCACCGCTGCACGCCGCCGACATCGCCGACCTTCTGGAGCAGGTCAGCCCGTCGGAGCGGCGCGGCATTCTGCAGCTTTGGTCGGGCGGGATCGACGGCGAGATCCTGTCGGAAATCGACGACTCGATCCGCGAGGAGGTCATCGAATTCCTGCCGCGCGATGTGCTGTCCGACGCGGTGCGACAGCTGGAAACCGACGATGTCGTCGACATTCTGGAAGACCTGGAACAGCCGCAGCAGGACATGATCCTGAACGCGCTGGAAGATGCCGACAGGGTCGCCGTGCAGGCCGCCATGGCCTATCCCGAAGGCTCGGCAGGGCGGCTGATGCAGCGCGAGGTGGTGATCGCGCCTGAACACTGGACCGTCGGCGAGGCGATCGATTTCCTGCGCACGGCCGATTGGCTGCCTGACCAGTTCTACCATGTCATCCTGATCGATCCCCGGATGAAACCGCAGGGCTATGTCACGCTGGGCCGGCTTTTGTCCTCAAAGCGCGACGTGCGGCTGCGCGACATTGCCGAAGACAGCTTCAGAACCATCGGGGTCACCGAAGAAGAGGCAGAGGTGGCCTATATCTTCAACCAGTATCACCTGATTTCCTGCCCCGTGGTCGATGCGGACGGCCGTCTGGTGGGCGTGATCACCATCGATGACGCGATGAACGTGCTCGACGAAGAGCACGAGGAAGACATCCTGCGTCTGGCGGGGGTCAACGACGAGTCAAACGTCTCGGACGGCCCCTTCGCCACCGCGCGGCGGCGTCTGCCCTGGCTGGTCATCAACCTGTTTACCGCATCCCTTTCCGCGATGGTGATCGCGCAGTTCGAAGGCACCATTGCCGTCCTTGTGATCCTTGCCGCCCTGATGCCGATCGTCGCCTCTACCGGCGGCATTGCCGGGACGCAATCGCTGGCGGTATCGGTGCGCGCCCTGGCCACGCGGGATCTGACGGCCCAGAACGCAAGGCGTGTGGTGCTGCGCGAACTTGGGGCCGGTGCGCTGAACGGCGCGGCGCTTGCCGTGATCCTGGGTCTTGCGGGCTTTGTCATCTTCGGGGACCACCGCCTTGGCATCGTCCTGGGGCTTGCCATGATCTGCAATCAGGTCGTGGCCGCGCTGGGCGGTGTGCTGGTGCCGCTGACGCTCAGCCGCATGGGTCTGGACCCGGCGCTGGCCTCGGGCACCTTTGTCACCACGCTGACCGATGTGATGGGTTTTCTGGCCTTCCTCGGCTTTGCCACGATGCTGCTGCTGTGACCCTTGCGGCGCAAAAGGCCGGGGCGCGCCGGGCCGCCCATGCGGCGCGCAAGGCGGCCTTCCTGGCGGGGCAGGGGCAGGCGGCAGCGCTTCTGGCCGATTTTCTGGCCGATTTCAAGGGTCGGGTGCTGTCGGGCTACATGCCGATGCGGACCGAGATTGATCCCCTGCCGGCCATGACGGTGCATCAGGGGCCGGTCTGCGTTCCGGTCATCCCGGGCCCGGGGATGGCGCTGCGCTTTCGGGAATGGGCACCCGGCTGCCCCATGGTCGCGGGCGACTTCGGCGCGCTGATCCCCGCCGAAGGGGCCTGGCTGCAACCCGAGGTTCTGATCGTGCCGCTTCTGGCCTTCGACCGGCGCGGCCATCGTCTGGGCTATGGCGGGGGGTTCTATGACCGCACGCTGGAGCGGCTGCGCGCGCGCGGCCCCACGCTGGCCCTGGGCTTTGCCTTTGCGGCGCAAGAGGTGGATGCGGTACCCGTCGAGCCGACCGATCAGCGGCTTGACGCCGTTCTGACCGAAACCGGCCTGATCCCGCTGCGATCCTGATCCGCGCCACCTGCCGCGCGGGGCGGGGGCTGCATCTTCTTATCCGCGCGAATACTGACGGGGGGCAGGGGGGCAGAAACCCCCGCAGCAACGCCGGGCGCAATGGAGTGTGTCGCCCCCTTGCCCTTTGGCCTGCCCGGTCCTATCGGAGGTTTCATGAAACTCCTTTTTCTTGGCGATGTCATGGGCCGTGCCGGACGCCGGGCGATCTGCGACCGGCTGCCCCGGCTGAGGGCGGACTGGGGCCTTGATTTCGTCGTCGTCAATGGCGAGAACGCCTCGTCCGGTGTCGGGCTGACCCCCGATCATGCGCGGCTGCTGCTTGCGGCGGGGGCCGATTGCGTGACGCTGGGCGATCATGCCTTTGATCAGAAGGACATGCTGGGCTTCATCGACGGCGAGCCGCGCCTGATCCGGCCCCTGAACTTTGCCAGGGCGGCACCGGGTCGCGGGGCGCGGCTGTATCCGGCGACCGGCGGGCGCAAGGTGCTGGTGGTGCAGGCGCTGGGCCAGGTCTTCATGAAGCGCCCCTTTGACGATCCGTTTTCGGCGGTGGAGGCGGCGCTGAAGGCGCATCCGCTGGGCGGGCTGGCGCAGGCGTCGATCATCGACATCCACGCCGAGGCCACCAGCGAAAAGATGGCGATGGGCCATTGGTGCGACGGGCGGGCAAGCCTGGTTGTGGGCACCCACACGCATGTGCCCACCGCAGATGCGCAGCTGCTGCCGGGCGGCACGGCCTATCAGACCGATGCCGGCATGTGCGGCGACTACAATTCGGTGATCGGCATGGACAAGGCCGAACCGCTGCGGCGGTTCATCACCGGGATGGCAAGGGACCGCTTTGAACCGGCTGCGGGAGAGGCGACGCTGTCGGGCGTCTACGCTGAAACCGATGACCGCACCGGGCTGGCAACACGGGTCCGCATGATCCGGCTCGGCGGGCGTCTGGAAGCGGCGCTGCCGTGATTTCGCCGCACCGGTTCTTGTTGCTTGGGGTGCTGCTGACCCTGGGGATCGGCTGGGGCAGCACGCAGTCGCTGGGCAAGATCGCGGTTTCCACGGGGCACGGGTTCTTCGGCCTTATCTTCTGGCAGCTTGTGATCGGGGCGCTGGTGCTGGGTGCCGTGCAGGCGGTGCGGCGACAGGGCGTGCCGCTGACCCGGCGCACGCTGGCCTTTGGTGCGCTGATTGCGCTGATCGGCACCCTCATTCCGAATTCCGCCTTCTACATGTCCGTGGCGCATCTGCCTGCCGGGATCATGTCGATCCTGATTTCCACCGTGCCGATCCTGGCCTTTCCGCTGGCCCTTCTGCTGGGGATGGAACGTTTCAGCGCGCTGCGCCTGGCCGGGCTGGCCTGCGGGCTGACCGGCGTGGTCCTGATCGCGCTGCCCCAGGCGGGCCTTCCGGCAGGAACCCAGGCGGGTTGGGTGCTGTTTGCCATGATCGGCCCGCTGTTTTACGCCATCGAGGGCAATGTGGTGGCGCGCTGGGGCACGGCGGGCCTTGACCCGGTGCAGGCGATGCTGGCGGCCTCGGTCATCGGGGCGGTCATGGTGCTGCCGCTGACGCTGGCCAGCGGCCAGTGGATAAACCCCGCACAAAGCTGGGGTGCGCCGGAACAGGCGCTGATCCTGTCATCGGTGATCCATGCCTTCATGTATGCGGGCTACGTCTGGCTTGCCCGCACGGCGGGGGCGGTGTTTGCGACGCAGACCTCTTACGTGGTGACGGTGGCGGGCGTCGGCTGGGCGATGCTGCTTCTGGGCGAACGGTTCAGCCTGCTGATCTGGGGGGCGGGGGCGGTGATGCTGCTGGGGCTGGCGCTGGTCCAGCCAAGGCCGGGGCATGATCCGGCAACGGGCCGCCAGCCGTGACGCGCTCGGCTGGCCCTGCCCGCCCCACCCACACCACGGGGCCGGCCGACAGTGTTTTCGCGGTCATGTGGCGCTTGCGCTTTGCGCAAAGCTTCGGGATAACAGGGCAACCCTGCCGGAGGACCCCATGCGCGCCCGCATCTACCAGCCCGCCCGAACCGCAATGCAATCCGGCACGGCCAGGACGAAAGGCTGGACGCTTGATTTCATCGCCGAGTCCGGGCGCGAGATTGATCCGCTGATGGGCTGGACCTCGTCCGGGGATACGCAAAGCCAGGTGCGCCTGACCTTTGACAGCCGCGAGGCTGCGGAAGACTACGCCCGCGACCACGGCATCGATTATGTCGTGACAGACCCCAAGCCGCGCAAGCCGAACATCCGGCCGCGCGGCTATGGCGAAAATTTTGCCTCTGACCGCAAGGGCGTCTGGACGCACTGATGATCTGCATCTTGGCCGAAAGCCCGCTTGGGGCCGATCTTGGCCTGCTGATGCAGCGCCACACCGCCGAGATGCATGCCGATACCCCGCCCGAAAGCATCCACATGATGGATGCCGCACAATTGGCCCAGCCGGGGATCGCGTTCTTCGTGATGCGTGACAGCGGCGTGCCGGTGGCGATGGGTGCCTACAAACGCCTTGACGGGACCCATGCCGAACTCAAGTCGATGCATGTTCTGGCCGAGGTGCGGGGACGGGGGCTGTCGCGCCTGATGCTGACCCACCTGATCGCCGAGGCGAAGGCCGCCGGCCTTGTCCGCCTGAGCCTTGAGACGGGATCGCAGGATATGTTCCGCCCCGCGCGCAGGCTGTACGAAAAAGCCGGTTTCGCCGAATGCCCGCCGTTTCAGGGCTATGTCGAAGACCCCAATTCGGTGTTCATGACGCGCCTGATCTGACCGGGCCTTGCGCCGCCGCCCGTGCCGCCGCAGACAGGCATCAGCGGCCGCGCAGCGCGGCCGGACAAAGCGGCCTGTTTCCCCGTCCCGGCCCTGACCCGGCAAACGGATGGAGAAACACACCACCTGGCACAGAGGGCGGCGTTGCGAAGCGCCTTCCAGACCGCTATCACAGGACTCACGGCCCCGTAGCTCAACTGGATAGAGCAAGTGACTTCTAATCACTAGGTTGGGCGTTCGAGTCGTCCCGGGGTCGCCAGTTCTTCTGTGTTGTCAGATACCTGAGAGGGTGCGGAAAAAGTGGCGGCCGCATCTGCCGCTGGCTGGCAAACAGGAACCTGTTCTGCGCGCCCGGTGCAATCCGGCCGGGGCCATCGCCCCGGCCACGCGGTGCGCGTGCCACAGGTCCGCCGGGGGCCAAGGCCCCCGCCCGGTGCCCGCCGGGTCGGGTGCTGACCTTTGTTGCGCTGGCGGAACCGGTCCTGATCTGCGGTGGTCCCTGACCGGGCGGGGAAACGCGGTGCGTTTCGGGGTCCGCCTGCAACGGCAAGCCGCCTTTGCGGCGGATCAGGATGATTTTCCGTCCGGCAGGCGGCAGGGATGCGTTTTCAGCACCCTGCAAACTTGAAGCAGGACTTGGGCGCACCCTTGAAACCCCAGGCTGTCCAGGGATGTCGTACGCCAGCGCCTTCAAGGTGCCGTCACTGACCGGGCACTGCCACGGAACGCGAATCTGCCAAACCAGCGCGGCTGACCCGGCTGGACAGCGTTCGTCCCGGCTTCTGTTCTTTCCGGTCTTGCCATCCAAAAGGCTTGATCGGGTGTGAGCGGGGTCAAGCCCTTGCGGCCAACAGGCCCATGCCAGGAACACCCTGCACGAAAGACGCCAGCCGACGGGACGGGAAGCCACCGCCAAAGTCGGGCAGGTCGCGGCAGAACCGCGCCGGAAGCGGTGTCTGGCACCAGTCATCCGCGCCGCCCGGCTGGCCCCCGGCGGCGCGCCTTCAATGCGCCCGCGCAGCCTTCGCCCCCTTTTCATTTCCCGCCGCATCGGGGCATCCTGCGGCATGGGCAAACCGGACTTCCTTTTTGAACTGGCGGCCCGCGCGACGGGTGCCGCTGTCATCGCCGGCGTGGACGAGGCCGGGCGCGGCCCGCTGGCAGGCCCCGTCACCGCCGCTGCGGTGCGGCTGCATACCGACCGCATTCCACCCGGCCTGAACGATTCAAAACAGATGACGGCCACCCGGCGCAGGCAGCTGTGCGCGCTGATCCTGGCCACGGCCGATGTCGGCATCGGCCATGCCACGGTCGAAGAGATTGACCGGATCAACATCCTGCGCGCCAGCCATCTGGCGATGTGCCGCGCCGTCGCGGCCCTTCCGGTGGTGCCGGACCATGTGCTGATCGACGGAAACATGATACCGTGCGGTCTTTCCTGCCGCGCCGAAGCGATCATCAGCGGCGATGCGCGCTGCCTGTCCATCGCCGCCGCTTCCATCGTCGCCAAGGTCACCCGGGACCGGATCATGGTGGATTTGGCGCAACAGCATCCCGGCTACGGCTGGGAGCGCAACGCAGGTTACCCCACCCGGGACCATGTGGCGGCGCTGAAAAATCTTGGTGTCACCCCTGCGCATAGGCGTTCGTTCAAGCCCGTCCACAAGATATTGTATCAAGATGTTTCAGTAACCTCTTGATTCAAAAAAGAATTTGACGGCGAATCACCAATGACTCATCTTATGTCCAACAAAACGGCACAAAGCCGCAGGGGCAGAGGCAAGAGATGACGAAAACCAAAGCGCCGGAGGCCGCCGTGCTTCCGCTGGACCGGATTATTGACGGCGACTGCATTGCGGTGATGAACAGCCTGCCGGCCGGGTCCATCGACCTGATTTTTGCCGACCCGCCCTACAACCTTCAGCTTAAGGGCGCGCTGCACCGGCCCGACAATTCCATGGTCAATGCGGTGAACGACGCCTGGGACCGGTTTGCCAGCTTTGCCAGCTATGACCGTTTTACCCGCGATTGGCTTGCCGCCGCCCGCCGCCTGCTGAAGCCGGACGGTGCGATCTGGGTGATCGGAAGCTATCACAACATTTTCCGCGTCGGGACCGCGCTGCAGGATCAGGGGTTCTGGCTGCTGAACGATGTGGTCTGGCGCAAGTCAAACCCGATGCCGAATTTCCGCGGCAAGCGCCTGACCAATGCCCATGAAACCCTGATCTGGGCCAGCCGCGACGAATCGAGCAGGTACACCTTCAATTACGAAGCGCTGAAGCAGTTGAACGACGGCGTGCAGATGCGATCTGACTGGGTGATTCCGCTGTGTACCGGGGCCGAGCGTCTGAGGGATGCGAACGGCGACAAGGCCCACCCTACGCAAAAGCCCGAGGCGCTGCTGCACCGCATCCTTGTCGCCACCACCCATCCCGGCGATGTCGTGCTGGACCCGTTCTTTGGTACCGGCACCACCGGGGCTGTGGCAAAGATGCTGGGCCGCAGCTTCATCGGCATCGAACGGGAAGAAGGCTATCGCACCATAGCCGCCGAACGTCTGGCCCGTGTCCGCGCCTATGACCGGTCTGCACTGGAAATCACCGGGTCACGCCGGGCTGAACCGCGTGTGCCCTTCGGGCAGGTGGTGGAACGCGGAATGCTGCGCCCCGGCGAGGTGCTGACCTCGCCGCGCGGCAAGACGGCCCGCGTCCGCGCCGACGGCACGCTGGTCGGCCCGGACATGACCGGGTCCATCCATCAGGTCGGTGCCGCGATGGAAGGGGCACCGTCCTGCAACGGATGGACCTACTGGCACTTCCGCCGCGATGGCCAGATGGTGCCCATCGACCTTCTGCGCCAGCAGATCCGCGCCGAAATGGCACAGGGTCATACCCACTGATCCCTTCCCGCCCGCCCCTGCGCCCTTCAGATGCCGCCTGCTTTCCCTTGCGCGGGGAAAGCGAACTGGCCCGCCATGTCCGCATGGCGGGCACCTTTCAGTCAGGCGGCGTTCAGCGCCCCTGCGGCAATGTCCCAGGCTTTGCGCATCACCGTCGGCAGGTCCGATGGCCGGAACGCCGTGCGCGGCAGGAACGCGCCCCGTATGGGCGTGGCCGCCAGGCTGACATCGGCCACGGCAATGTCCAGCCGCAGATGGAAATGCGTGAAGGTGTGGCGCACTTCGGCCCCGGCATCGCGCCAGTCCGCCGCCACCGGGGCAGGGCCGCCGCCACCGTCCCAGTCACTGCCCGGCCAGCCCAGCATTCCGCCCAGCAGACCCCGGTCGGGCCGCGTTTCCAGCAGCAGCGCCCCATCCGTGCGCCGGGCAATCCACAGCTGCCCCGCCCGCAGCGGCTTGGCGGGTTTCACCGTCTTGCGCGGCAGCTCTGCCTGTACCCCCGCAGCGCGGGCGGCACAGGCACCGGCCCAGGGACATATGCCGCAGGCCGGGCTGCGCGGGGTGCAGATCGTGGCACCCAGGTCCATCACCGCCTGCGCGTAATCCCCCGCGCGCCGCAGCGGGGTCAGACCCGCCGCAAGGCGCAGCAGTTCGGGCTTTGCGGCAGGCAAGGGCGTCTGCACCCGGTAGAGGCGGGCCATCACCCGTTCGACATTGCCGTCCACCACCGTGGCCGGCTCGTCAAAGGCAATCGCCGCAATGGCCGCAGCGGTATAGGGCCCGATCCCCGGCAGGCGCATCAACCCGTCACGCGTCGCCGGGAACCGCCCGCCATGCCCTGCCGCAACGGCGCGGGCGCAGGCCAGCAGGTTGCGCGCGCGGGCATAGTACCCAAGGCCGGCCCATTCCGCCATCACATCGGCATCCGCCGCCGCCGCCAGCGCCGTCACGTCGGGCCAGCGCGCGGTAAAGCGCAGGAAAAAGGCGCGCACCGCCGCCACCGTGGTCTGTTGCAGCATCACTTCCGACAGCCAGACACGATAGGGATCGGGCCGTTCCCCCGCCGCACGCTCTGCCGGGCCGGTGCGCCAGGGCATCACCCGCGCGTTGCGGTCGTACCAGGCCAGAAGGTCATCCGCCAAACCCCCGTCACGCAATCTTTATGTCCCCGCTTGCGCCATTTGACTGGCATGTGCCGCGTCTCTGCCTAGAATAGCTGTGACAAAGGATATCGCCAGATGACCCGTGCGCCCACCCCCGCCCTTTCCCCAGCGCGCCGCATGCGCGGGTTTGAGGCGGCGTCGTCGCTGCTGGGCGAGCGCATCCGCAGCGCAGGCGAAAAACGCGGCTTCGCCGTGGCGCGGCTGCTGACCCGCTGGTCCGACATTGCGGGCGAGGATCTGGCCCGCGTGACCCGCCCCGTGAAGGTCGGCTACAGCCGCGATGGCTTCGGGGCGACGCTGACATTGCTGACCACCCCGGCGCAGGCCCCCATGGTGCAGATGCAACTGCCCAAACTGCGCGAGCGGGTGAACGCCTGCTACGGCTATGCAGCCATCTCGCGCATTTCCCTGACGCAGACGGCCCCTGCCGGTTTCGCCGAAGGGCAGGCGGACTTTGGTCATTCCCCCCGCGCCGAACCGCCCGCGGCAGACCCTGCCCTGTGCCGCCAGGCCAGCGCCACCGCCAGCGGCGTTCAGGATGATGCCCTGCGGGCCGCGCTGGAAACGCTGACCCTGAATTTTCTGACCAGATCAAGGACATCAAAAGGCAAGACATGACACAGAAACTCAGTCTCGCGGCAGCGCTGGTTCTGGCCCTTGGGGCGGCGCTCTGGCTTGGCCAGTCCCGGACACCGGATGTAACCGATCTTGGCCCGCTGGCCGCCTCTGCACAGGAAGCGGCCACAGCCGAGGCCCCCGCGACCGCGCCCCTGGCCGAGGTGCCGGACATGGTCCTCGGCAATGCCGATGCCCCTGTCACGCTGGTGGAATATGCCTCCTACACCTGCCCGCATTGCGCGGCCTTCCACGACACGGTCTTCAAGAACCTGAAGAAAGATTACATCGACACCGGCAAGGTAAAATTCGTCTTCCGCGAAGTCTACTTCGACCGCCCCGGTCTGTGGGCCGCGATGGTCGCCCGCTGCGGCGGCGAGACGCGCTATTTCGGCATTTCCTCGATGCTGTTTGAGCGGCAAAAGGAATGGGCCGCCTCGGAAGACCCGGCGGTTGTGGTGGAAAACCTCAAGAAAATCGGCCGCACCGCCGGCATGGATGATGCCACCCTTCAGGCCTGCATGGAAAATGCCCCGATGGCCGAGGCGATGGTGGCCAGGTTTCAGGAGAACATGGAAAAGGACAAGGTCGAAGGCACCCCGACCCTGATCATCGATGGCGTGTCCCACAGCAACATGAGCTATGAGGACCTCAAGGTCATCCTCGACGGAAAGCTGGCTGGCTGATCCGTGCCAGCCCCGCTTGCCGGACTGCGCGTGATTGAACTGGCCCGGATTCTGGCCGGCCCCTGGGCCGGTCAGACCCTGTCTGACCTTGGCGCGGATGTGATCAAGGTCGAGGCACCCGAAGGCGATGATACCCGCCGCTGGGGCCCCCCCTTCATCGACCGCGAAGGAGGTCGGTCAGCAGCCTATTTTCATGCCACCAACCGGGGCAAGAAATCCGTCACCGCCGATTTCCGCACGCCCGAAGGGCAGGAAACCGTGCGCGGCCTTGTGGCCGGGGCCGATGTGGTGATCGAGAACTTCAAGGTCGGCGGCCTTGCGAAATACGGGCTGGATTACGCGGCTCTTTCGGCGCTCAACCCGCGTCTGGTCTACTGCTCGATCACCGGCTTTGGCCAGAGCGGCCCCTATGCCCACCGCGCCGGCTATGACTTCATCATCCAGGGCATGGCCGGGCTGATGAGCGTCACCGGCGAACCCGGCGGCCAGCCGCAAAAGGTCGGCGTCGCCGTGACCGATATCTTTACCGGCGTCTATGCTGCCACCGCCATTCTGGCCGCCCTGCATCAGCGCGCCACCACCGGGCGCGGCCAGCACATCGACATGGCGCTGCTGGATGTCGCCACATCGGTCATGGCCAATCAGGCGATGAATTATCTTGCCACCGGCACCGCACCGCGCAGGATGGGCAATGCCCATCCCAACCTTGCCCCCTACGCGGTCTTCGACTGCGCCGATGGCTGGATCATCCTGGCCACCGGCAATGATGCGCAGTACCGCAGGCTTTGCACGCTGCTGCGCCTTCCCGGCATGGCGGCGGCCCCGGAATTTGCCACCAATGCCGACCGCATCGCCAACCGCGCTGCCATGACCGAAGGCCTGGCGGACGCCACCCGGCACTGGTCCAAGGCCAACCTTCTGGCCGCCTGCGAGGCCGAAGGCGTGCCCGCCGGCCCAATCAATGACCTGGCCGAGGTATTCGCCGATCCGCAGATCGTTCATCGCGGGCTGAAGATCACCGTGCAGGGCGTGCCCGGCGTGCGGTCCCCCTTCACCTTCTCGGACGCCACCCTGGCGCTGGATCGCCCCGCCCCGAAACTGGGTGAACATCAGGATGAGATTCCGGGCTGACGGGGCAAGGCCCGTCTTCCAGTCATTTTCTGTTTACAAATATCCCGGGGGAGTCGCGGCATCAGCCGCGACGGGGGCTGGCCCCCTCTTGCCCCCGCCGCCTACAGCCCCAGCCTGTCCAGGCCTGCCTCCAGCGGCGCCCAGTCCGCAATCCGCAGCCGCACCGGCAGGGTCAGCACCTTCATGCGGAAGGACGCGGGCAGGCGCACGGCGTCTTTTTCGGTGGTGACAAGCTGCGCCCCTGCCGCCCCTGCCTCGATCTCCAGCCGCAGCATCAGCGCGTCTGACAGGGGCTGATGATCGTCCAGCGCCTCGCCCCGCACAACCTCGGCCCCTTCGGCCCGCAGCGTGGCAAAGAACTTTTCCGGCTGGCCGATCCCGGCAAAGGCCAGCACCCGTTGCCCCTGCCAGTCCATCCCCATGCGCAGCGGCTCCAGATGCCCGGTCAGGTGCGGTATGGCCACCGCTGACCCCCATCTTGCGGCAAACCCCGCCTGCGCCACCTCCGGCCCCACCGACAGCAGCAGGTCGGCCCGCGCCAGCCCTTCTGCCACCGGTTCCCGCAAAGGCCCGGCGGGCAGGCAGCGGCCGTTGCCAAAGCCCTGCGCGGCATCCACCACCACCAGCGACAGGTCCTTGAGCACCGACGGGTTCTGGAACCCGTCGTCCAGCACGATCACCTCTGCCCCGCCAGCCTCGGCCATCCGCACCCCGGCGGCGCGGTTGCGGGCCACCACCACCGGGGCAAAGGCGACCAGCAGCAGCGGCTCGTCGCCCACCTGTGCCGCGCCGTGCCGCGCGGCATCCACCCGCAGCGGCCCGGCCAGGGTTCCGCCATGGCCGCGCGACACCACCCAGACCGCCCGCCCGCGCGCCGCCAGCCGCCCGACCAGCGCAATGACGGCAGGCGTCTTGCCGGTGCCGCCGACATTGATGTTGCCGATGCAGATCACCGGCACGCCCGCGCGGTATCCCGGCCCGCGCAGCCGACGCGCCGTCGCCGCAGCATAGACCCTGCCCAGCGGGGCCAGCAGGCGCGCCGCCAGCGCCGGCCGATCCGGCGGCGTGTACCAGAAGGACGGGGTCTTCACCGATCCGCCTCCATCAGCGCGCGCACCAGCAGAACCACCCGGTCGGTCACCTCGGCCCCGGCGGAAGTCACGGCCCAGGCCGCCTGCGCCAGCCGCGCCGCGCGGTCGGGCGACAGCAGGTCGGCCAGACCCTCGGCCAGATCGACCGGGCTGCTGACCGGGCGCGTGGCCCGCGCCTCGGTCAGCCGCGCCATCGCCGCCTGCCATTCCCCGGTCTGCGGACCATGCAGGATCGCCGATCCCAGGGCGGCGGCCTCGAACGGGTCGCACCGGCTGCCTGCCCCATACAGGCTGCCCCCGAGATAGGTGATCGGTGCCAGCCGGTACCACAGCCCCATTTCCGACGGGACATCGGCCAGAAACACCTCTGTCTCTTCGTCCGGTTCCTCATCGGCGGACCGGCGCGCCACGGTCCAGCCTTCTGCCGCTTCGATCTGCCGGGCCAGCGCATCGGCCCGCTCGGGCCGGTCCGGCACGACGATCAGCAGCAGCCGGTGCGCCAGCCGCAACGCCGCGCGGTGCGCGCCGATCACCGCCGCATCTTCGGCTTCGGGCAGCGCGGTTGCCAGCCAGACCGGGCGTGTCCGGAACTGCCGCACCAGTGCCGCCCGTTCGGCCTCGGTGCAGGGCAGCACGACCGAACCATCCTCCATCCGCCCCTCGATCCGGACAAGGTCCGGATCGGCACCCTTGCGGCGGAACAGCCGGGCGGCGGTTTCATCAACCGCGAACACCCGGTTCAACTGCCCCAGGCCATGCCGGATCACGCCGGGCCAGAATGTACCCGGCCCACCCGGCAGACCGGGCTTTCGGGCATCGACCATGATCACCGGAATGCTGCGGCGCGCGGCTTCGTCCAGCAGCAGCGGGCGCAGTTCCCCGTCCGACAGCACGCCGATTCCGGGCCGCCAGTACTCCAGAAAGGCCCGCACGGCGGCCTCTGTTTCCGCCGGGGGCAGGATCTGCGTCAGACCGGCCTGCCTGGGCACCTCCCCCGTCGCGGTCAGCAGGACGGGATGCCCGTCCTCCTCGTGCAGGCGGCGGGCCAGTTCCAGCAGGCCCCGCACCGCGCCGGGCACCGGCGCATGCATCCACACCAGCCGCCCGGCAGGACGCGGCGGCCAGTCGACCGCCGGCCCGGTCCCCCGTCCGGCAAAGAGGGCATAAAGGGCAAGGCCAAGGCTCATTCCCGCCAGCGGATCACGCCCCGAACGCGTCGGCGATGGCCGACCCTGCGCTTTCCTCTTCGCGCAGGCGGTGCAGATGCGCAATGAAATAGCGCATGTGGGCGTTGTCCACCGTGCGCTGCGCTTCGGCCTTCCAGGCCAGAAAGGCGCTGGCATAATCGGGGAAAATCCCGACAATATGGATCGCGGACGCATCACGGAACACGGTTTTCCCGGGGTCGGTCAACTCGCCGCCAAAGACGAGGTGAAGCTTCTGGGCCATGCCGCATGCTCCGCTGCAGGAAGGGGGAAGGGTGCTGCGCGCACCCTAAAGGATGCGCGCCACGGGTCAAGCACGGCCCGGTCAGCGCAGCGTCAGAATCGTCGACCCCGTCGTTTCCCGCGCCTCCAGCGCCCGGTGCGCATCCGCCACCCGGTCCAGCGGGAACCGCTGGTCGATCCTGATGCGCACCGCCCCCGAGATGACCTTGTCGAACAGATCGCGCGCCATCTGCCGGCAGGCCACGCGGTCTGCCGTGTGGGTGAACAGCGTGGGGCGCGTCAGCTTCAGTGACCCTTTCGCGGCAAGCAGACCGATATCAAACGGCGGCACCTTGCCCGAGGCATTGCCAAAGGAAATCATCATTCCCAGCGGGCGCAGACAGCTGAGCGACCCGTCAAAGGTGGTGGCCCCGACCGAATCCATCACCACATCCACACCCTTGCCGCCGGTCAGCTCACGCACCCGCGCCACGAAATCGCCGCTGCGGTAGTTGATGCAGGCGCTGGCCCCATGTTCCAGCGCCAGCCTGCATTTTTCCTCACTGCCCGCCGTGCCGATCAGGCGGATGCCCTCGTCGCGCGCCCATTGGCAGGCGATCAGGCCAACGCCCCCGGCGGCGGCATGGAACAGCACCGTGTCGCCCCGCGCAATCGGCACCGTGCGGCGGAACAGGTAGACCACCGTCATCCCCTTGAGCATCATCGCCGCACCTTCGTCAAAGGAGATGCCGTCGGGCAGGGGGCAGACCTGCGCCGCAGGCATGGTGCGGGCCGTGGCGTAAGCACCCGGCGGGTTGGCGGCATAGGCCACCCTGTCGCCGGGCCGCAGGTGTACCACCCCCTCGCCCACCGCCGTCACGATGCCGGCGGCTTCCATGCCCATCGCGACGGGAAGCTGCATCGGGTACAGGCCCGACCTTTGGTAGACATCGATGAAGTTCAGCCCGGCCGCATACTGCTCGATGGTCACGTCGCCTGCGGCCGGGGCCGGCACCTCGCGCCCGGCAAGTTCAAGGACCTCCGGCCCGCCATGGGCGCGGATGATGACGGTGCGGGCGGCTGGCATGGCGCATGTCCTTCTTGGAAACGGTCGCGGCGATCATCGCAGGGACGCGCGCGGCTGCAATCCCTGATCGGCGGGCCCATGCCGCTGCGCAGGACTGTACAGGAGCACATATTCCGCGTATGCGCTGCCCAGGGCGCCGAACATCCGGGTCGGTCCGGGCGGGGAGGCCCGGTCGCGAAGGGGAAAGGACGCCGTCCTTCGGGCACCATGGCTGCGCCCCCTTCAAGGCTGAAACGGAATGAACGACGATGCGATTGCCGCGCCGCTGGCTGCGGCGCTTTCGGCCCGGGGCTATGAAACCCTGACCCCCGTCCAGCAGGCGATGCTGGCCGCCGGGGTTGCGGGCCGCGATGCGCTGGTCAGCGCCCAGACCGGATCAGGCAAGACCGTGGCCTTCGGCATGGCCATTGCCCCCGACCTATTGCGCGGGGCCGACCGGCTGCTGTTTGCCGATGTGCCGATGGCGCTGATCATCGCGCCCACGCGCGAGCTTGCCCTTCAGGTCGCGCGCGAGCTGGACTGGCTTTATGCCGAAACCGGGGCGCAGATTGCCACCTGTGTCGGCGGCATGGATTACCGCACCGAAAAGCGCGCACTGGACCGTGGCGCGCATATCGTGGTCGGCACACCGGGCCGGTTGCGCGACCATATCGACCGGGGATCACTCGATCTGTCGGGCCTGCGCGCCGCCGTACTGGACGAAGCGGATGAGATGCTGGATCTGGGCTTCCGCGAAGATCTGGAACTCATCCTGGCCGCCGCCCCGCCAGAGCGGCGCACCATGATGTTCTCGGCCACCGTGCCCCCCGCAATCGCGGCACTGGCCAAGGATTTCCAGCGCGACGCGCTGCGCATCCAGACGCAAGGAGAGGCGCGCCAGCATGTCGACATCGAATACCGCGCGCTGAACGTCAGCACGCGCGACCGCGAACATGCCATCTTCAACGTCCTGCGCTTTTACGAGGCGCGCACGGCGATCGTGTTCTGCAAGACGCGGGTCAACGTGAACCATCTGTTCGCCCGCATGGGCAACCGGGGCTTTCAGGTGGTGGCACTGTCGGGCGAGCTCAGCCAGCAGGAACGCACCCATGCCCTGCAATCCCTGCGCGACGGGCGGGCGCGGGTTTGCATCGCCACCGATGTGGCGGCGCGCGGCATTGATCTGCCGGGGCTGGACCTTGTGATCCACGCCGATCTTCCGGCCAATTCCGAAACGCTGCTGCACCGGTCGGGCCGCACCGGCCGCGCCGGGTCCAAGGGCGTGTCGGTGCTGATCGTGACGCCTTCGGAATTCAAGAAGGCGCAGCGCCTTCTGCAGGGGGCCAGGGTGGTGGCCGAATGGGCCAAGGCGCCCTCAGCAGATGAGGTGCGCGCCAGGGATGAGGTGCGCCTGCTGGATCACGCGGCCCTGGTGCAGCCGGTGACGGACGATGAACAGGCCATGGTTGCGGCCATTCTGGACCGGGTCGGCCCCGAACAGGCCGCTGCCGCCTTTGCCCGGTTGTGGCGCGAAGGCCGGTCTGCGCCCGAGGAACTGATCGACCTGTCCGGCCCCGCCCCCGCTGCGCCAAAACCGCGCGGGGAATTCGGCGCCTCGGTCTGGTATGCCATCAACGTCGGCCGCTCGGGCCGGGCAGAGGCACGCTGGCTGCTGCCGAAAATCTGCGACGCGGGCGGCATCACCAAAGACGGCATCGGTGCCATCCGCGTGCAGGAGGATGAAACCTTCGTCCAGATCGCCGTGGCCCTTGCCCCCCGCTTTGGCGAGGGGATGGAACTGGAACCCGGCGTCACCCTGCGCCGCATCGCGGGTGAGCCGAACCTTGACGCGCCGGTGAAGCCGCGCGCCAGTCCGCGCGACGCGAAACCAAATGGCCCAAAGGGTGACCGCAAGGTCTATACCCCCAAGCCCCTGCGCGAAGACACTGGCGATATGCCACCGGCCCCCGCCCCGGCCCCCGCGCGCAGCACCGCGCCCGCCCCGCGCCCGCTGCGCGACGACAGCGGCCCCGCCCCGCGCAAGCCCCATGACCCCGACCGCAAGCCCTTTGATCCTGACCGCAGGCCCTTTCCGAAACGTGATGCCGCCCCCAAGCCCCATGCAAGGCGGGATGATGCGCCCAAACCCTATTCCCGGCGTGCGGAGGCTGATCCTGCGCCCTATGCCAGGGCGGCAGACGCCCCGCGCAAAGCCTACGCAAAGCGCGCTGATGCCGCGCCAAAGCCCATGGCGAAACGCGACGGCGACGCGCCGAAATCCTATGCCAGGCGCGACGATGCGCCAAAACCCTATGCCAAACGCGCGGATGCCGACCGCAGGCCCGCAGCCAAACCGGCAGACGGCGACCGCAAGCCTTTCGTCAAGCGCGCCGATGCCGCAAAACCCGCCGCCCGCCGCGCAGAAGACGCGGCCCCCAAACCCCGCTGGCAGCCGCCGAAATCCGCCGGGGCCGATGCCCGCCCGCCCCGCCAAAAGGCCGCAGCGGCAGCGGGCGGCAAACCGGCATTCGGCAAGGCCGCAGGCAGCAAGTCCCACACCAAACCCGCCTTCGGCAAGAAACCCGCCCCGCGCCCGGCCGATCCGTCTGACACCAGCAAGCGCTTTGTGCCGCCGAAGAAGCCGCGGGGGTGATCTGCCCTCCTATAGGGAAGGGGACGCTTTTGGTGTTGCAGTCGCACTGCGGAGCGATTCGCACGCGGCACGGACTGGTGTGGCGCAGGCCCAAAAGGAAATCGGCAAGCCGAGTTACGGCTTTCAGAAGGGGCCATGCCCCAAGTGTCCGAATGCGGTCCGTCGCGCCACATGTCGTTCGCAGTTTGTGAACCGGTCTTGTGAAGCACATGCCCTGCCGACTGATGCCAAGGGTCCGTTGATCTGACTCCTGGGATTCTCCAGGGTCAGATCGGCAGACCGTTGGTATCAGGCCATCTCAGGACCGACGCGAAGGCTCTGTCAGGGATCGAGTGGTGTCATGCGTTCCCGGTTCACCGGTGGAAACTTGTCAGGATCGAGTGGCCAGACCGGGCGGCGAACCCGACTGTAGGGGCGCAGGCTGGCTTGTGGCGTCGCCAATGCGCCCGTGTCACAGACGATGACACGCCCCGCAATGGGTTCGAATGCGGCGCGGAAATGCTGCATGGACTTGACAACGAGAAAGCGCAAGGCTGCGGGTTCGATCCCGAAGGCGCGCACCTGCTGCAGATCCAGCATCTGGCCGGGCAGTGTGACGACCAGAATGTCGATCCCCTGCACCCGAAACACCGCCGTGGGGCCGAAGCTGTGCGTGATGCCGCCAAGGATCGGGCCATCGCCGGTGTAGGTGCCCTGCGACAGGTGAAGGATCTCTCCGGTCAGCAGGAGCGGACCGCCACCAAAGCCGGGATCGTTCTTGCCGCCGATCGGCAGCGTTACCGTATCGCCTGCCTTGTTCCGGTGCAGTGTTGCAGCGGCTTCGGGATCGACCATCGGGGCGAAGGCGCCCGGGCCGGCGCCTGCGGCCAACAGCGCCTCCAGCAGCGCGGTTGCGTCGCCATAGGCACCGGCACCGGGGTTGTCGGCGTAATCGGCAATCACAAGAGGGCCGCTGGCCGCATCAAAGCCAACCGCTTCGGCACCGGCTTGCCGGGGCGTCAGGAAGGTGTTCGACACGCGGCCACGCCCTTGCCAGATGGTATCGGCAAGCGCCTCTGCAATCTGATGGGCCCGCGCGCTGGCATTGTCATGGGTGACAAGGACCGTGGGTCCCATCTCGGTGATATCCGTCTCGGAAAAGCCCGCGTTGACGGACACGGCAAGGATGCCCGGCTCTGCTTCATGCGCGGTTGCGCGGGCGTAGAGGGCGGCGGTTTGTGGAACATCGCTGCGGCCAGCGTTCGGTTCGTCCAGCATCGGTCGGTGGGCGCGGATGGTCCGGGGGCGAATTGTGCCACGCATGGCGGCATCCAGCAGACGGCCGGCGTGAAGCGCGGTCTGGCGCATGTCGACATGGGGATATGTCTTGTAGCTGACGAAAATCTGCGCCCGTTCGACCATCGCGGGCGTCACCATGGCATGCAGATCCAGGGTGACCGCGATGGGCAGGTCGTCTCCCAGGATCGCGCGCAGGCGGCGCAGGAGTTCACCTTCACCATCTTCGCAGAATGTGGGCACCATTGATCCGTGCAGGCACAGCGCCACCCCGTCCAGGGTGGCCGAATGCACGCGTGCGGCATCGCAAATGATCCCGGCGATATGGTCAAACGCCTCGTGAGAGACGCGCGCGCCCGGCGTCGCATGGGCCGAGACAGCGTGGGTGATGCGCCAGCCGCCCTCGCGTCCGGCATCAAGAAATCCTGCCAGTTCGTCATTCACATTGCCAAAACGGTCCACGGCGGACTGGCCCAGATCCAGCACGCCGCTGCGAAAGTCCTGCAGGGTGGTCTCCCCCTTCTTGAAAGTGTTGCTCTCATGAACGAAGGCGGCGGTCAGGACGTGGAAGGGCATGGCGGACCTTGTCAAAGCGGATGGTGGCAGGCGACGGGATGGGCGGTGTTCTGGCTCAGTTCCGGCGTTTCGGTCCGGCAGCGGGCGCTGGCAAAGGCGCAGCGGCTGGCAAAGGCGCAACCGGAGGGCAGCGCGAAGGGGCTGGGGATCTCGCCCTGCAACGGTGTCAGATCGCGGCGCCTGGCCGGATCCGGGGCAAAGCCGGACTGGATCAGCGCGGCGGTATAGGGGTGACGGGGGGCGGATTCGGTATCTGGCAGAACCTCGACCACCGCCCCCAGATACATCACCACGATCCGGTCGCAGAAATAGCGGACAAGGCCAAGATCATGGCTGATGAAGAGATAGGTCAGCCCCATCCGGTTGCGCAGATCGGCCAGAAGGGCGATGATCTGTGCCTGAATGGACACGTCAAGCGAGGCTGTCGGTTCATCCAGCACCACGAAATCCGGGCGCATCGCCAGGGCCCGCGCGATGCCAACCCTTTGGCGCTGGCCCCCGGACAACTGGTGCGGGTGGCTTTGCGCAAGGCTTTCGGGCAGGCCGACAGCCGACAGCATCTGACCAACCGCATCCGCCGGAAGCTTCTGGCGCTGCACCCGGTAAGGTTCGGCCAGGACCTGCGCCAAGGTGTAGCGTGGGTCGAGGCTGGAATAGGGGTCCTGGAAGACCATCGCCATGCGGCGGCGCAACTGGCGCAGGGCGGCAGGCGGCAGCGTTGTCAACCCGGTGCCGTCGAAGGCGATGCTGCCGGTGGTCGGCTCGATCAACCGCAGGACCAGTCGGGCAAGGGTGGACTTGCCGCAGCCGCTTTCGCCGACAACACCGACGACCTCGCCCTTGGCGATGGACAATGAGACGTTGCGCACAGCCAGCATGGCGCGCGGGCGCGACAAAAGTCCGCCGCCGGACTGGAAGCGTTTCGACAGAGCAGTGATCTGTATCAGCGGGGTCATGCGCCTTCCCCGGCATGGTGGCAGGCGACAAGGCCCTGCCCCCGCGACTGAAGTGGCGGCACCTGCCGGCAGGCGTCGTCGGCACGGGTGCAGCGCGGGCTGAAACGGCAGCCGGGCGCGAAGGCAAGGGCCGACGGCACCGCGCCGGGAATGCCCTTCAGTGCGCCCTTTTCCATCCCGTCCTGCGGGATGCAGCCGATCAGGGCGGCGGTATAGGGATGCGCCGGTGCGGCGAAGATCGGTGCGACGGGGCCTTCTTCGGCCACCCTTCCCGCATAAAGCACGGTCACACGGTCGCAGATCTGGGCCACCACGCCCATGTCATGGGTAATCAGCATCAGCGCCAGCCCCCGGTCGCGCACCAGCGCGCCCAGGATCTGGATGATCTGCGCCTGAACGGTTACGTCCAGCGCTGTCGTCGGCTCATCCGCGATGATCAGGTCGGGCTGTCCGGCCAGCGCCATGGCAATCACGATGCGCTGCCTCATCCCGCCCGACAGCTGATGCGGCCAGCATTCGGCCAGTGCCGCCGCCCCGGGGATGCGCAGTTGCGTCAGCAGGTCCAGCGTGCGGGCACGCGCGGCCTGCCGCGACAGCCCGAGATGCAGGCGCGACACTACATCGACCTGCTCGCCGATCCTTTGAACGGGGTCCAGTGCCGTCATCGGGTTCTGGCTGACGAAACCGATGCGGCGACCGCGCAGGTCGCGGCGCTGGCGGTCCGTCATCGCGGCCAGATCCTGCCCGTCAAAGCGGACCGTCCCTGCCGTAACCCGCCCCCCGATCAGCGGCAACAGGCCCAGGGCGGCGGTGGCCGTCAGCGACTTGCCCGACCCGCTTTCGCCCACCAGCCCAAGGATCTGTCCCTTGTCCAGCCGCAGGCTGATCCGGTCCAGCAGGGCTGTGGTGCCGATGGCAACACTGACGTCAGACAGGTCCAGCAAGGCGGTCATGCGGTCCTCCGCACCCTGGCGCGGATATCCAGCGCGGCGATCAGCGCATCACCGTAAAGGTTGATGGCAACAACGGTGATGGCAACCGCAAGGCCCGGAAAGATGATGATCCAGGGCGCCTTGAACACAAGGGCCGAGCCTGCGGACATCATCCCGCCCCAGCTGGGCGTCGGCGGCTGCGCGCCAAGGCCGAAGAAGCCAAGCGTGGCCTCCAGAATGATCGCATCGCCCGTGGCCAGCATGGCCGAGACCAGGACAGGGGCCAGGGCATTGGGCAGCAGGTGCCGGAACAGGATGTGGGTGTTCGTTGCGCCGAGGGACCGGGCGGCCTCGATAAAGGTCTCGCCCTTCAAGGTCATGATCTGGGCGCGGGTCAGCCGGGTGAACTGTGCCAGATAGGCGACCGAGATGGCGATCATGGTGCCGGTGGTGCCGGGGCCGATGATGGCGACAAGGATCAGCGCGATCAGGATTTCGGGGAAGGACCATGTCATGTCGACGACCATGGTGACAATGCGGTCCAGCCAGCCGCCAAACCACGCAGCCGCTGCGCCCAGCGTCATGCCGCAGACAACCGAGATGGCGATGGCGGTGGCGCTGACCGAAAGCGAGGTGCGCGCGCCGTAGATCAGCCGCGTCAGCAGGTCGCGGCCGAATTCGTCGGTGCCCAGCCAATGCGCCGAAGATGCAGGCTGATAGGCCTGCGGCAGATTCTGCACGTCATAGTCATAAGGCGTCAGCAGCGGTGCGAAGATCGCTGCAACGGTCACCGCCAGCAGCCAGCCTGCGGCGATGGCCCCCGCCGGGCGGCGCAGGGCGCGGATCGGGGCGGGCCACGTCATTCCAGGGCCGCCCGGACACGCGGGTCCATTGCCGCCTGCAGGATGTCACCCAGCAGGGTGCCCAGCATCACCGCCATTGCCAGCATCAGCAGACAGGCCTGCACCACGGGATAATCGTGCTGGCCAAGCGATTTGATCAGCAAGGTGCCAAGACCCGGGCGGGCGAAGACCACTTCGACCGTTACCGCGCCGCCAAGGATCCAGCCGATCCGCAGCGCAAGAATGGTGACCACCGGGATAAGCGCCTGGCGCAGGACATGGCGCAGCTGGATGCGCAGGGGCGACAGACCCTTGGCATGCAGCAATGTCACGAAATCCTGTCCTGCCGCTTCGATCATCGAAACGCGGGTGATGCGCGCCACCAGTGCCGTGCCGCCAAGACCGACCGTCAGCACGGGCAGCACAAGCGAACTCCACCCTCTGGCCCCCGACACCGGGAACCAGCCCAGCCAGACCGAGAAGGTCAGCATCAGCAGCAGTCCCAGCCAGAAGCCGGGCATGGTGGAGCCGAGAAGAACCCCCGCCATGATCGCCTTGTCCGGCCAGCCGTCGCGGTTCAACGCGGCAACAACACCCAGAGTGATGCCGACAACGGTTGAAAACAGCAGGGCCAGACCGCCCAGCCACAGCGAATGCGGCAGGGCGCTGGCGATCAGATCGGTGACCGGGCGGCGGGCGACGATGGCGGTGCCAAGATCGCCCTGCACAACCCTGGCCAGCCAGATGCCGTATTGCACCGGCAAAGGCTTGTCCAAGCCATAGCGCGCCTCCATCTGCGCGCGGGCATCGGGCGGCGATCCGGGCTTCAGCAGATTGTCGATCGGATCGCCGGGGATGAAGTGAAGGATCGAAAAGATCACCACCGAAACGGCCAGAAACACCGGAATCAGCATCAGGACCCTGCGGACCAGATAGGACAGCATTCCGGTGCTCCTGTCGGCTTGGCGCTTACTCCTTCACCTCGATGTCCATGAACATGGCCGAGCCGAAGGACGGCGCGTCAATCTTTTCCGGCACCGAAAGCCGGTCCTTGTTGAAGGCCATCGCCTGGACCGGCTGATAGATTGGTGCCATCGGGAACCGGGTCAGCACATATTCATGATAGGCGGTGAAGTTCACGATGCGCTCTTCCATGTTCCTGGCCCCCGTCATCGCCGCAGCGCGCAGCTCTTCGGCCTTGGGATCGGTGAACATCGACACGTTGGGATACCCCAGCCGGTCAGCGCCAAAGAACCAGTCGACGATATCAGCGTTGTCCCAGTTGTAGGATCGCACGGCCAACTGCTGTTCGCCGGTCTTGTACTGGTCGCGGATGGTCGAACTGTCGAAGGTCGTGATCTCGGCCTCGATCCCGACGGCCTTCAATTGTGCCTGCACCACTTCGGTCAGGCGGCGAAAGATGCTGTCGCTTTGCGTCCAGAGCGTGACTTTCAGCGGCTGGCCATCTTTGGTCCGGACGCCATCGGCCCCCATCGCCCAACCCGCCTCGTCCAGCAGGGCGTTTGATCGGGCGGGGTCGAATCTGATCCGGGCGCTGTCGGACACCTTGCTTTCCGGCAAGGCCGAGATCAGGAAAGTGTCAGCCGTGGCACCGACCCCGCCGAAGACCGAGACCAGGATTTCATCCTGATTGATTGCCTTTGCCGCAGCCTCGCGCACGCGGATGTCATCGAAGGGTGCCTTGGTCACGTTGATCGGCATGTACCAGACATCGGCGCCCGGCAGGGTGATGACGGCAAGGTTGGCCTCCTTGGCGATCTCGGCCGTCAGATCAGGCGGAACCGACAGCAGCATGTCGACGCCGCCCGTCTTCAGCTCAAGGAACGCGGTGGAATCATCCGGGATTTCGCGGAAAGTGATACGTTCCATCTTTGCCGGGCCGGAATTGCCGGCAAGCGGCGACGCCCAGGCATAATCCTCGTTCCGCACCAGCACCGTTTCCTGCCCGATGGTAAAGCTTTCCAGCTTGAACGGGCCAGTGCCGTAGACCTCGGTCACGCCAAAGTCATCCCCAAGGGCGGCAAAGGACTTCGGCTCCACCACACCCATGAACGTCGAGGACAGGTTGTAAAGCAGGTTCGGCTCGGGCCGCGACATCACGAATTTCACGGTGTGCCCGTCAATGACTTCGACCGCGGAAATGGCCTCTGCCATATAGGTGTTGTCGGTTTCCGTGGTCTTGAACAGGTCGATCCAGGCTTTCACCACCTCTGCGTTGAAGGCCTCGCCATTGTGAAAGGTCACGCCCTGCTTCAGTTTGAAGGTCCAGGACATGCCGTCCGGTGCCTCTTCCCAGCTTTGAGCCAGCCACGGATGATACGACAAGTCGGCGGCCTGCGAGACCAGCCGGTCGAACAGCAGCCCGGTCGCCGTGTTCAGCATCGTCGCCTTGATGGGGTTGTAGGTCGGGGCGCCCAGCTCGTTGCCCGCCATCACGAAGACGGCTTCCTGGGCCAGCACGTCCTGGGCTGCCAGAAGTGCGGTCAGGCTGATGGTGGCAGACAGCAAGGATTTGCGGAAGGTGAATGTCATGATGGTCCTCTCTGTTGGTCGGGTTCAGGGTCTGCCCGGGTTGCGTCCCGGGGTCGTATGTCCGATGAAATCGCCGTAAAGCGCCGAGACGCGGGCCATCCGGCCTTCGACGCCGGCCCCCAATTCCCGGAAGACACCGTTCACCAGCAGTCCGATCAGCGAAGATATGGCCGTGGTGGTGTCCCAGAAGTGGTTCAGGTCTGTCGGGACGGCGAAAAGCTCTGTCGCCACCGACGGCCCCCAGTCGCAGTAGGGATCGGTTATGAGGGTGACGGGAATGCCTTCGTCGCGGGCTGCAAGACCAAGATCGCGCGTCAGGCGCGAATAACGTCGCCCGTCGATCAGAACCAGCGTGGTCTCTTCCGGATCGCCCAGCAGCACATCGGCGAAATGCCCGCTTGACGCATCTGCCAGATGCACACCGGCGCGCAGATATTGCAGGTTGTGAACCAGATCGGCGGCGTGGCCCCGCTCGGTCTGAAAGCCTGCCACATGCACAGAACGTCGACGCGCCAATCGCTGCACGGCACTGTCGAAGGCCGGGGTCGAGGCCAGTTCGTAAACCGTGACGATCGCCGCAATCTCACGCTCCAGCGCGCGGGACAATTCCGCATTGCCCTGCTGACTGCGACGATGGAAATCCTTCAGCCTGTCGCCGATCAGCCAGGCCTTTTCGCCCAGATCGGCCTGCAACCCGGCCTTGAGATCCTTCAGATGGCGATAGCCGATCGACCGGCAGAACCTGCCGACCGACGCCTCGGACAGCCCGACTTTCTGCGCGACCGTCGCAGCCGTCTCGAAGGGAAGCGAGGACAGATTGGACACCAGGTAATGCGCCAGCGCGCGTTCGGCCGGGGTGCCGGTTTCCACGGCCGCGGCCAGCCGTTCGCGCAGATCGCCAAGGGCTGGAACCGCCTCGGCGCTGTCAGGCTGACTGTCGTGCTGGTGGTTGTCCACTGGCGCATCCCCCATCAAGACGTCAGCCTGTCCGGAATCTGTCATTCAGTCAATATTGCAAGTTAACTGATTTGAATTAAGGTACCCTGACGCTGCCCGACAGGAGGCCTGATGACCGATTCCGCGCCGACCAAGGCCCCATTGCGCATTGACGGGGCCGTGCTGCGGCTGGTCCGCCTGCCCCTGGTGACGCCCTTCACCATTGCCACCGGCACGATGACCGAGAAGGTGTTCCCGCTTTTGACCCTGCGCTCGGGCGGTCTGGAGGGGCATGCCGAGGGGGTGATGGACCCCCTGCCTGACTATCTTGAAGAAACTGTGGCAGGCGCGATGGACCTTCTGGAAAAGGTGCTTCTGCCGCAGGTGCTGGGCAAGGTCTTTCCCAATCCCGAGGCGCTGGCCCGACAGATGGCACCCTGGCGCGCCAATCACATGGCCAGGGCCACGGTCGAGATGGCGTTCTGGGACCTCTGGGCGCGGTCCCTGAACCTGCCCTTGCAGACTGTTCTGGGCGGCGAAGGGGATGCCATCGACGTGGGCGTTTCCCTTGGCATCGGTCCGGTGGCGGGCACGATTGACAGCGTGGCCGCGCATCTGGCGCAGGGCTACAGGCGGATCAAGCTGAAGGTCCGGCCGGGGCATGACATCGGTCTGTTGCAGGCGGTGCGGCAAGAGTTTCCTGCCGCACATCTGACGGTGGACGCCAATTGCTGCTACACGCTGGCCGACACGGACCTGATCCGCCGGATGGATGATTTCGCGCTGGATTACATCGAACAGCCCCTGGCCTGGGATGACATCCATGACCACGCCACCTTGCAACAGCGCATCCGCACGCCGCTTTGCCTCGACGAATGCATCCGCACTGTGGACCACGCGCGCAAGGCGCTGCAAACCGATGCGGCGCGGGTGATCAACATCAAAGTCGGCCGCAGTGGCGGCCATGTCGCGGCGCGGCAGATTCATGACCTGTCGCAGGCTTTCCAGGTGCCGGTCTGGTGCGGCGGAATGCTTGAATCCGGCATCGGGCGGGCGCACAACATCCACCTGTCCACCCTGCCGAACTTCAAGAAGCCGGGCGATACCTCTTCTGCAAGCCGCTATTTCACCCGCGACATCGTTCAGGAAAAACTGGAAACGGCCGACGGCCGGATGCCGGTGCCCAAAGGCGCGGGAACGGGCGTCACACTCGATCATGACTATCTGGCCCGCGCCACCCTGTCGCATCAGGAGTTGCGGCCATGAGCAATGTCCTCTTCCGTGACCTGTCGGGAATGGCGGAATTCCGCGCTGCCGAAGACCTGCAACGGCAGGTCTGGGGAGACGGCGATCTGCCCGATCCGGCCGACCTGATGATGGTCATCCAGGCCGAGGGCGGGCTGGTGGGCGGCGCGTTTGCCGACGACAGGCTGGTCGGCTACATCTTCGGCTTTCCGACGCGCGATCCGCAGGTCCAGCATTCGCACCGCCTTGCCGTGCTCGCGCAGACACGGGGCATGGGGCTTGGGGTCCGGTTGAAGCTGTATCAGCGCGACTGGTGTCTTGCCCGCGGCATCAGCCGCGTCCGATGGACGTTCGATCCGCTGCGCGCGCTGAACGCCTCGCTCAACATCGACCGGCTTGGTGCGCAGTCCGATACATATCTGGAAAACTATTACGGCGATATGGGCGGCATTAACAGCGGCATGGGGTCAGACCGTCTTCTGGTTGACTGGAATCTTGCGGCACCATGGGTGGCGGGTCGCGCGGTTGGCGCATCGGGTCTTCCTGAACGGGGCGTCCCGCTGGACGTCGCCCTTCCTGACAACATCGAGCAACTGGCCGCAGAGAGACCCGTGCAAGCTGAGAGCCTGCGGATTGCCCTTCGAAGCGCATTGCAGTCTTCATTTGCAAAAGGCGGCAGGATCATCGGCTTTGACCGGCACTCCCGTGTCTATCTCATGGCACGGCGCTGACCGTTTTCACCTTTTGGGTGCGCGATCCTTGGACAGTGGACAAAACCCAGGGGTCCACATCCTTGCTCTTTCCCGTGCGACGGCAGATTCCTTGAGGGGGGAGCCGCCATGGAGGTTCGAATCACGGTTGAGACGACCCTTGATCATGGGGGGCAGCGCAGTCCCCGGCTTGTTGCCAGATCTTGAGCATACCGGATCACCTGCCCGGACGGGTTTGGGTTGCGCCTTGAAGATGGGAAGAGGATCGCCGAACTGATTGGGAAGGCCGTCCTCTGCGATCAGGCAGACGTGATGGCACGCAAAAGCCGCGTCTGCCCGACTTGCAGCCGGAAACGTGCCATCCATGACCATCGTACACGGGTTCTAGTGGATTGATCGTAACAAAGGAATCCAAAAGTGGATTCCCTTGATTTGTTGTCTGTGCGATTGAGTGGCATGCGAACAGGAATTCAATTCACCGTGACGCCGACGGATCGCGCTCAGCTTGAG